>Ga0123342_1000350_pt1 | contig 70130 bp, 23 predicted proteins | sample Turbeawhitnodule_FD_89960 | JGI IMG/M metagenome (GOLD analysis project Ga0123342, IMG submission 89960) | Root nodule microbial communities of legume samples collected from Mexico - Turtle bean Mexico white nodule | ecosystem: Host-associated > Plants > Roots > Nodule | place: Mexico: Nepantla... | reverse complement strand
TAAAAAATGTAAAAAGGTATAAATTCATAAATTAGGGATTATTTTTTATGTAAATTAGCAATAAATCCTCATAAGTGTCTATATTTTAATATGAAATATTACTGAAATTAGACACTTATCAACGATCTATCACCAATTAGACAATCTCGTGATAAGAAAGTTTATGACTTTTGATGATAAGAAACAATATAAGATGTGTTAAGAATTTTAACAAAGCTCATTCATGTGCAGAATAATGTAAAGACATGTTAGAAGGTCTATTAAGATGTAAACCTATTAGATGATCTCTCGGTTTCAAACTCATTAAACGATCTTTGAGTGTTTTTTGTGTTAATAAAAGAACAGTCAAAACACTAAATATTGATTCATTATACAGTCCAATTGTGCATAGATCCGCTAGATGATCTCATAGTACAAGGATGTGTTAAACAGTCTCATTAGACAATCTTTAAGGATATAACAAGTCAGACAACTATATAGCACAAGAAAATTCAAATATAACAGTGTTAATGAACACGTTACACATTCACTGAAAATTATACATGATAGATGGTCAATTCGTTTTCTATGCATTAAACAGTCTAACATATCAAGGACTGCCAATACTTGACTTCTATTATCTTAGATTTTTTATTTTGACATTGCGTTAATGTATTTGAAATTATATTTATAGTAAAATTTTGGAATGTGAGGTTTAGATAATTCAGAAAATCAAAGATTATATTTCAATGATACCCATGCATTTATATGATGATTATTATTGATACGAATGCTCAAAATAATTCCATAAAATATTTTCAGCATTTAAAGACGTGTATGGAGATCAAATCTAAAGTTTCCTATATGAGTATCTAACAACAGAAAGATGAAGTGCAGAATGAAATTTATGCAATCCCAAAGAGTTGTCGTGTAAAGCTTTAACATTATCTATGAATATGGAAAGAATTCAAAGTCAAAATTATGTGATATTATTTGGTTAAGAAGCGAATAATTCATCAAATATGATTTTTCCTTATTAAGCATCTCGTGGAAAAAAGATGATGCTACATATTATTTGGTTAAGAAGCGAATAATTTATCAAATATTATTTTTCCTTATTAAGCATCTCGTGGGCAAAAGATGATGCTACAGTATGAGATTTGCATGAGTGATGATTTGAGCAATATCAAGTCTTTAATAACGAAGATATACAAATAGAGAAAGGGTTTAAAGTGCAACGAGTGATCAAGGCACATTAAAAGTTCAATATCAAAACATTACTTTTTGAGCATCTAGTACAAAGAAGAAAATGAATAGTACAACAAAGAGAAGATTCAAGTATAGATAGGACAAAACCTTAATATTCATATTACTACAAATGAAGAAATAATTTGAAAGATCAAATATGTGATTAAGACGTGAAGATTACATCATAGCCAATGTTTCTTTATTGAGGGCCTACTACACAAGGAACATCAACGATGCAAATTTTAACAGATATTTGAGTCAAAAAGATTTCAGGCTTCAATGTACACATTTGAGCAAAGAAGGAAACATTTCAAATTGGATTACACGTTCAAGAGACACAAAGGATGATTTAGATTAAAAGTTTTTATATGGATTGTCTAATGGATAATTGAAGAAAAGGAAATACACAAAACTTCAATGGTCACATTTCTAAGAGTTGTATAAAGACCCAGAAGGAGAAGAAAAAATTTACAAAAGAGGGTAGTGAGCCAAACATTGTAAATCCTTCACTTTGTGAAGCATACCCTGAGAGCTTTCATTATTATCTTTTTCAAGGGTGTTTTCTCAGATCTTTGAGAGATCTTGATCTTAGAGGGAGATTATGACTAGTTTGCCTAGAAACGTGTAGAATATTTGTACTTGTAGTGGTGTCAAAACTCGGTGTTTCTCTCAAGTGGATCCCATAATTATATATTTACATCAAGTTCTTTTGAAGAGTGTGTTTAAAGTTGATCCACACAAAATGAGTTTTTTCAAAAGGCAGAATATTTGTGTTGTGTATTTAGCTAGTTGTGTCAGGCCTTGTGTTTTTTTTAAAGAGGAAGTAAGCACCCGCTTAAGCTTGATAACTTGTGTCATTTATAAGAGAAGTCGTGCAAAGAAGTCACATGGATTTAGTGTTGCATGGAGAGCATTCAATGTGTCTACATGCTTAAACATGGTTAAATCATAACCGATGAAGATGAAATGCTCGTAAAACTCACCATGACTCAAAAGGGATTTGTAACTATTTTTATTCTCAACTCTTTATAAAGAAGTTCTCTTTGAAGAAGAAGTGATATACATGTTGATGACAACTTACAAACTCTATGCAAAAAAACCTTTAAGTTCTTAAAGAAATCCTAAGTTTTTGTGTGTGAGCAAGAACATTGTTTATGTTCATAGCCATTTAAAAGAGTGTTCATAACCCGTTTAAGGATGTTAATCTCTTTTAATGAGTTAAACATGTTATCTTGTAGATCACACACTTTGTAATCAGAGTCTTAGCTAGAAAGAGTTGCGTTCCAAAGAAATTTCAAGTCTTAGCCACGAGTGTAACTTAGCTAAAAGTGGATGGGTGCAAAGAATACATGTAGTTTAGCCAAAAGTGGTTGGGTCCAAATAATACTTTTATCTTGGAGTGATAGTCTACCTTAGTGAAACTTGATTAGGTTGATAAAAAAACTAGATGTAGTTTATGTTTTTCAAACAAACTAGAATAAAAATACTTTACGTAAATATTTATGTCCTTTAGCTTGCATGTTATTAATCTGCAACCAATTTAAGGAGAAGAGTATTGTGATAACATTTTCTTAAAAAAAAAAAAAGAGGTTTTAACAGTTTGTTTGTCATGTTGAAATTTTGTCTGACAAGCTTCGTCAAATGTCTTTCTAAGAGAAAACAACTTTAAATTTTGTTTGTTTGTGTTTATGCAAGTGAATATTTGCGAAAAGGTTTTTGAAAAACTTAAAACACAATTCAGTAATCTCTTCTTTTATTTATTTTTATCTATTTTCATATAACATTAGATTATTAATGTATATTTAAAATACAAAAAATCGTAAGGAAAGACAAGCACTTGATGTGACAAAAAATGAGAGTGTATGTATTAATAAATTCTTAATGAACAAATACAAGAAATGAATGTGATAAGTAAAAAATTTACAAAAATAAACACTCAATCTGAAAAAGCAAATTATAGGAAAGGATCACCATAAAGTAGAAACACATATAGACTATACACAAAGTGTTAATAAGACCTCATTATATATAGGCTAGTTATGGAATAACTAACTCCATAATAAAATAACAGAAAGTTTTAACTAAGTAATCGTATAATAACATTTCATAAATAAACACTTTAAGCTACAGAAGGTAGACACTATAAATAGATGACTCTATAAGACGCTCTAAGTTAGACCATATATATTGAAAACCTATCAAACTGCTTAAACAACCTGAAAGTAAATGAAAATCCTATTCAACAAACTCCACATTGACCTGAGTCTTTTCTTAAAAATAATTTAAGATCAGCGTTGTCAAACAATTTCTCCTAGCAATCAACATTCAACAAATCTAAACATTGCATGAACTTTCTTTTAGGATCGAATTTGGTAAAAATAGAAATTGGATTCTCCTTTTTGTTAAAAAATAGGTTAAGTTTAAGAGGGGATGATTTGATTTTCTTTTAAAAATTTCTTTGTAATCTATTTTAGAATGAAGTTCTTAAGAAAAATCAATGAATTAAAACATAAAACAACAAATTGAAAATTCTATTAACAAGTAGAAATTAGAAAAATTAACCAACTAAATTTTATCAAGTTAGACTATTAATAAGTAAAAAAATTGAAAACACGAGAATCACTTCGAGATATGAATACAGAAATATAAAGAGAGAGAGTCAAGGGACAACTACACTTGAATTACTGAAAAAATAGTCAGGTTCTTGAAATTCAATGAAAACTATTTCAATCAAGATAAGTGATCCAAAAATACTATATAAGAATTTCCAAGAATAAAAAAAATCGCTCAAAGTAAAATGTTCTTTAAAAAAATCGCTAAGCTTTTTTTTTCTGAAAATGTTAAAAGTTTTCATCTTTAAAGGTTTCAAAAGATATTTTTATAAACCTCATAAATGGTTATGTTAATTTTAATGGATTAAAAACTCTATTCAACCGATTGATTTCACTTAAAATGAAAATAATGAATTAATTTGAGTATTCAATTTGTTAAAAACATAATAGATAACAATATCCTAAAAACTAAGAGATTTGAATATGTTAAATAAAAGGTTTTAATAGATTAAGCATCTCCACATAAATTTTTGAGGTTTTAAGTAATTTTAACATATTAAAACAAAATTTCAATCCATTAGAATTTCCTTAATACCAACAATAAGTTCTACACAGTTAAACAACAATTTAAAAACATTAATCTTGGATTCTCGTGGATTATTTAGCTTGATAATTAGAGACATACATACCACAATACATTAATACACACTCTTAAGTCAGCTCCTTAAAGAAATAAGGTCTTCAATCTACAAGAGGATTGGATTTATCAAATATAAGGTTCAACCCCAAAACTTTTTACCAATATTTCGCATGTCAAACCTATAAATAACATTCTCATTCTTTGTAAAGGAAATTTGGAAGATATTAAATGAAAAAGTGATTTATATAGTACTTTAAAAGAGAGAGAGTTTTCTTCTTGCTTGAGTTTTATCTTGAATCATTGGATCAAGTGACACTCTATCAAAACTTATCTTGGAGTTTGTCCAAGTGGCATGGAATCCTCCACCATTGGTTTCTCTCTACCATTATTTTCATTATTTCCTTTTTTGTGTCGAATTATGTTTGTTCTTTCTCCTTCTCATTTTGATTAAGTTTTGTTTTCTTTGCAAGTTTATTTTATTCTCTTAAAATCGAGCTTCACACTTGAACAATCTTATTGATTAAACTCGTGTTTAGTGACAAACTTATAAGAATTCTTGTTCTATATTCTTTCTTGTGTTATTGTTGTTTTATACATGTCTCAATGATCTTATTTCACTCTTAAATGAATAGTTTCTCACTTTTATATAATCCTTATGGATTAAATTTGTGTCTAGAGGTGGACATATACAAGTTTCATGTTTTTGTGTTCTAAATCTTAAAAGATCAAACAAATTCAAGTTTCTTAACCTTTAAAGTACTAATACAAGTTAAACTCATTTTATTTGGTCATCAGAGCAAGGCTTAATCCATAAATATATGAAGAATGAGTTGAGTTTAAGTTTTATCTTGATTTAGTGAATTTTCATATTTCCATCACAAAGATTTTGTAACAAGCAATTGGAAATTTTGTTGTAGTTCTTAATTCATGTTTAAATTTTATTTCCATTGCTAATTTTTAATCCGTAACTAATTCCATGAGTAGTTTGTTGCTAATCCATTTTTTATATGTGTTCATACAATCTTAGTAAATTCTTGTTAAATTAATGATGTTATTGTTTTATAACAAGTATATTTTGTAGTAATGTTGTTCATTGATTTCAATTTTTCTCTATTATAGTTCTACTTTGTTTGAGCCATATGTTTTATTATGCTTTTAGTAGTTTTAATTTTCTTCTATTCTAGTTATTCAAACATTTTTTAAAAAATAAAAATTATAAATAACAAATTTTCTAGTGAATATGTGAGTTTAATGTTACTTTGAGTTTGAATTGATTAATTGACTTCAAACATACTGATTAAGTGTTAAATTTTTACTTGAATCATATATTAGTATTGTAAGTTTAGAACTCCAAGAACACATAAAGATTGAAGCAATAGTGTAAATATTATGAACAAAGATATAAAAAAAAGGCAAAAAAAAAAAAGAATTGAAAAATAATTTAGTGATATAGTTTGTTCTAAACTTAGGTAAAGTATGCATTGTTGTATCATTTTGGTTTAGAAAATTGATGATGATATTGTGTTGTCTTAATCTTCTTTCTTTAATTCTTTAAAGTGATATTGAAGGATATAATTAGTTTGTTTTGAATAATTGGGTTACTATCATGTTCTAAATTTTTTTTCTCTTTGTCATATTCTTTGTTTTGTCACATATATCCTGTCTTGGTTTAACTTCTTTCTAATTTTGTAATTTATTGATTGTCTTTTAAAATTCTTAAGTTTTGTCCATTAAAAGTTTGTATCATTTGTTTCTTAAGTGTGTAGTGAGTTGCTCCTCTTTCACCTAATACTTAGATTGAAGACGTAGATTACTGAAAATTTAACTTTAGTTGTTACAAAGATTGAGTGAAAGATGACACACTTTTCTACCTTCAATAAATAAGTCGAGGGAATACTCTTAGAGAATGAAATTTAATTGTTTTACTAACTTTGTTTCTTTTACCTTGTTATTAATTGTTTTCTTTATAGGTTAAAAAATTGTCAAGAACATCATCATCTCCAATCTTTCCAAAAAGAGCACAAATTGTGATGAAATTAGAAGCCTATAAAAGGAGAGAAATGGAAAAGGATGAAAATTTAAGGATTATGATGAAAATATTACAAAAATTAGAAGATTCACAAAAAAAAGAGATTAGAATGAAAGAATATGAGATCCTAAAAGAAATGTAATATATAATTTTAATTATGGCTACCAAGAAGAAAAAGAAGAACAAGAGTGGAGATTACAATATTATAGAGGAAGACACCAATATTCAAGCCCAAAACCACATAGTTATCACTTGAAATTGCCAACCTTTGATGGAATTTACAATCCTAATGTATACTTAGAATGAGAAACTAAAGTGGAGCAAATTTTTATTGTGTAAGATACATATCCTAAGAAACATGTAAAGTTAGCTTCCTTAAAGTTTGAGCAATATTTCATGCAATGGTGGCATAAAACTATAATGGACATTGGGTTAAACAAGAGGTCAAATGTGGTCTCTAGGGAGGACTTGAAAGCATATGCACAAACATGTTGTTCCTCTATATTATAGGAAATAAATCTTTTTGATGCTCCGATGACTTCAAGAAGGAACTAAGAGTATAGGTGAGTACTACAAGGACTTATAAATTAATTTGGTTAAGACTAATTTTAATGATGAATCTAGTAAGGCCAAATTTAATAGATTGTAAGTGGTCTTAATAGATAAATACAAGATATTATAGAATTGTATGTGTACACTTCTTTAGAAAAAATGATTTACCTAGCCACCAATGTTGAATCACAAATTCAAATAAAATATTTTTATTAAAAAAATAATCATAATGATGGTTTCCACCATTCTTAATGAAAGGATAAAAATAAACTAAAAAATGATAAACATTCTTCCAATTTATCTAAAGAGTGCAATTCCAAAAGTAATTATTTTAAGTTAAAACCTCTACACCTTTTTCTTCTACAACACCTCAAAATATAAGTCAAATAATATGTTTTAGGTGTTTGGAGTTTGGGATATAACATCTAACTGACCTATCAAGAGAGTTATGTTGATTTAGGAAGGGATAGTTAGTAGTGAACATAATACTCCGATTAATTTTGAAAATGATTATTCTCAATCATCATCTTCATCTAATGGTGATTAATGTGTTCTTCCATATAAAAGTGATTTGTTAATGGTAAGAAGAATGCTTAGTCAAGCCAAAAAAGACTTTGACAATTCTCAAAAAGGAAAAATATTTTACACATAAGATATCTTATAAACAACAAATTATATTGAAAAATAATAAATAGTGGTAGTTTTGTAAATATAGCTAGTACATGAGTAATGCATAATCTTGGATTATCTACTATATTTCATATCAAGCCTTATAAATTAAAATTTTTGAGTAAGGATAAATAAAGAAAATTAAATAATCAAGTTCTCATTATCTTCACCATTGGTGAGTATGGAGATGAAATTTGTTGTGATGTTGTTCCAATGAAAATACTCATATAATTTCGGGAAGACCTTGAAAATTTGATAAGAAAATGTTACATGATGGCCTTACCAACAAACTTTCTTTTAATTACATTGGAAATAAGTTCATACTTAAACATCTATCTCCTAAAAAGATGAATAATGACCAAATAAAAATGAAAACAAAAAGAGATAAAGTAAAAGATGTGGAAAAGAAAAGTGAAAGTTTGTTTATAAAAGATTCATCATATTTTAAAAGTTTATTGTTAATAATGTCATCTTATCAAAATTATAATCAATTGTCTCTTAATTTTATAGGTTGAAAAAATAACCATGCAAGAAAGTAAACGAGATTGAGTTGTAATGATGAGCTTTTGCTTAATTTTAGGAGCTACTATGTGCCTTTCCTTAATTTCAAGGAACAACTCATGTGCTAGAATTAAATAAGAGTTAATTAAGTTTTAAATATAAGATTAGTTGAGTTAACTTTAGCTTACGTACTCTTATGTTTACATTTGTGTTTCCTAATGTTTCTAAACACTTGAGAGATATTTTTTTCCTCTTTAAAATTGTGGCATGCTCCTTATAAAAGAGAGTCAATCCCTTTTGTAAAATCACTTTTGAATATTAAATGAAATTCTCCTTGATCCTTGAGAGTTCACTTTAAAAGTCTTAAGAGTTCTCTACTCTTGTCTTGGTTTTTATCTTGAGAAGATTTCTCAAGTGACCAATCTTTCAAGGCTTATCCTTTGGGATTCATCACAAAGGTGACGAGTTCCCCTCCATTTATATTTTTGAAGTGTCGAATTAAGTTAGCCATGGAATCACATGCTTTCTTCATTCTTCCTTGCTTTTCCTTGGATTTGAATTCTCTACACCTTCTTGAGTTTACCAAGATCCTATCATATCCTAAGGTTCACACATTATGTTTTTGAAAGTAAGGATTATGTACTAATTGATTGTCATAACATAAACAATAGTCCTATAAACGGATAAAATGAGCATAGAACCTTAAAATCAAATTATTTGAAAATAAAATTTGTGAAATTAAAGTTTTTAAACATTCCTCCTAATTAGATGAGGAACTTCATTTTATTTTGAGAAAATTGGAAAGAGAAATGCAAAAACAACTTAATATCGATAATATTTACGAAATGAGATAGTTTTTCAAGATCTTCGTGAGATAATTGAGAATATTTCACATAATTTATTATTTGTGAAATGATGTTTTGAATAAACTTTTAGTCAATTAATTATTAAAGATAATTATTATGTTACAAATTATTTTAAATAATAATCAATTAAAATGTTTTTTTAATAATTTTTAAACATTTTAAAAAATAATTAACAAAAAATCAATGTTAATGATGTTCATGCTTCTTATTTTAAGATACAACTTTTTATATGTATGTTCCTCACGTATTCAAGCACATGAAACCTACAAATAATCAATATAATATGATTGTTACATCTTCAAAACACAAGCTAAACAAAATTTCATTCTTCAAGATTTTTATGAGATAATCGATTGTATGAAATATAATTGATTATTTTTTTATAAATGATGTTTTGAATAAAATTTGAGCTATTAGATTATTACTATACAATGTTGTTGTTACACCAATGAAACACAAACTAGGTAAATTCATTTTTCAATGTCTCTATCAACTTGATCAATATTGTGAAGTTATATCTATATAGTGAAGAATGCATATTTCGTATCCTATTAGTAGAGAATGAACCTTATAATTAACAACTTGTTTGGTGTATAACCATTAGAAACTTTAGGTACTTGGGCTGAAGAGACATTGTATACTAAGTCCTTAAACTCAGGGAAGTTTAACATAGAACTTAGTAATACTTTGTGTACTTAGCTTTGAGATGTGTTGTGTACTCTAATAGACATAAATGATTTTATGTACTCATTATAAGCTAGAAATGAAAATAATAATGTTTTTTTAATTTATATTGATTAGTGGAACCTTTAACAGTTTGCTAGGAAAAGTGAATATAGTCGAAGTTTGACATGCTTTAATATAAAATTGTGTATTTAATACTATTATTTATTATATTTACATTTATTCTTGTTCATCTATTTTAACATATCTTGTGAAAGATTTTGAACTATTTACAATTATTTTAGAGAAAAAAATTGTAAACCTTATTCACACCATTCATTTCTAGAACTAACCTTACCTTTCATTTTCAACCTCTCCAACATTTCTAACTTTTAAATCTTCATGCATAAGAATGTATCACATCCTTCATTTTTCATGCATTAAAATCCTTTAAAAATGTAAGATATACTCATCTTATAAATTAATTTGGTTTCTTAATAAATTTGTTTCTTGTTATTGGTTCAAAAATGATGTTGGAATAAGTTTACAATGAAAAGTGGTTGTGTGAAAGTTTTCATATAAGATTGGTTGAGACCATTTTCAAAATTAATAAAAGCTAAGCCAAAAGTTTTATTTATTTTTTTCACAATTTTTTACCTTAAGCACTTTCAACTTTTAGATCTGTACAATATCTTGTTTGTATCCTTCACTTTTTCTATAATTAAAAATCCTCTTTAAATGGCTTATTTTGGTTTACTAATAAGTTGTATCTTGGTTTTTATGTTCTTGGTTTGAAAATAGTGGGAATTTGAGTTTAAGTTGAAAACCTCTTAAAAGTTAGAAACTTCAAGTTCTATTTAATTCCTAAGCATAAAAATATATGTTTTTGATCTTGAATAATAAATGTGTGGTATATGAATGTTCTATATATATATATATGGTTGGTTTAATTTTCAGATTCAGTAGTTCCAAAAGCTTAAATTTTTCATAAATTCTCAACCTCCAAGTTTCCAACTTTCATATCTTCAAGAGTAAGAAATCTTATTCATATCTTTCATTTTTTTCATTCATGAAAATTCTCCGGTTAGATCTATTGTTTGATTATTTATTTTAGTTTCATGATAAGTTTGATTCTTGTTTTTTGCATGCAAAGTAATCGAATTGAGTTTATGATGAAATCCTCCTTTGAGAATCTACGTTATATATTTTTTAAGAGCATAGTCTTTACTCTTACATATTAATTGGTCGTGTGAATACTTTAAAATATGTTTTTACGTAGATTTATAAAATTTTAAAATATTTATTGAAGATATATGCGTTGGATGTTGTTAGAAAATGTTTAAATATTTTGTGGGACTGTGCTAAGTCTTGTAATTTATTGTGGTTATGACTGAACATATAAGTTTAAAAGGTATAATTCAATTGCTATTTTATCTTCTCCTTTTCCCCTAAATTTCCTTTGAGTTGATAATGAAAATTAATTTAGAATGCATTTAAGTATTAATTTTATTAATCATTTTTTTTATAAAAAGCTTTTATGTTATAGACATCACTATGCTACTTGACATCTCAACTAGGCTGACACATTAAGTAACAACAATAATTTGTCATCACATGAACAAATTATTATTAAAAAAAGAAAAAGAAAAAAAAATACAAAAATATGTGGATTAGACCAAAACCCGTATGTTAACAAAAACGATACATAGGTAGACTATACCTATTAATAAAGAATTCTAAAAACAGACTACATGGAAGCCTATTATACCAATGAAATGATTCTTTATGAATAAATCCTAAATTAGCCAACTTATCAGCACACACATTCCCTTCACGAAAAATATGAGTAACCCTAAACCTGATTTTTCCAGAGTAATTAAGACAAGTATTCCATCGATTACAAAGCATCCAAGGAACATTTGTCCTAGCAGTAAACGCAACACAAACCAAGACAGAGTCACATTCCAGCTAAACATTAGTAAGTCCCAACTTTTGAGTTTCCTCCAAAGCATATATAACTCCATAAAATTCAGCAACCAAAGCAGTCTGAACGTCAAAAAACGCAGAGAAAGCTCCAATAAACTCTTCCATACTCCCACAGAAAATACCTCCACAAGTGGCAAGACCTGGATAACCCCTAGCAGCCCCATCAGTGTTAATTTTAACCCAGCCTGGTGAAGGAAACTTCCATCTAATTGGAAAAGGACGAAGAACTTTACCAGTACGAGTATTAATACCAAAAAACTTAATCACACTAAAATCCATCATATCATTTTTCATTGAAGCTTTAGAGAACTTTCCCACTAGACAAGTTAAATATTTAATAACTGAAATAACCCTAGAAACCCCAATCTTATCCTGAAAACGATCATAATTCCTCATACACCATAATATCCAAATAGAAAAAGTTATCACAACAAGCTTAATCAATTTAACCAAAAGACTACCATTACTCTTAATAAAAGAAAGAAGATCATCCTTATTAGATAAATGAGAAGTAGGAAAAATCTGTCGATACTATATTTTATCATACCTAAATATTCTTAAACTTAAGACCGTGTATGACCTCTCTAATAAAGATATATATAATGATATTCATTCTTATATAATAGTTTAATTTATTTTTTGTGGATCCTATCATGCCACATCATTTTAAGACCTCTTGAAAATTTTACTCCAATAGAGGTTCATATAAAATTTATACTCTAATTAATGTTTAATTTTTCTTATTTTTGGTTGTTGATGTTTTCAAGAGTAAAATTATTTTTTTATTCTAATAACACAGGATGTTATTTATGTCTCTTAAACTTTGAGTATGCATGTGTCATGTAAACTTTCCTAGAAAAAATATAAAAATTATTAAAACAAGAGTTTTAAGGAAAAAAAAAAATTAATGAAATATTTAATGTATGAAAGTTAATATTAATGTTTAAACTTAGTCATAAATAAGTTATAAAAAATAATAGTTAATTTAATACAAATAATAATACTAATTAAAGTTTTGATTTATGTTCATTCAATGACTAAAAATCATTAATAACTAGGAAATAAATAAACATAGCCTTAACACAAAACTGAAAACATGCAAGCATTAAGACTAGATCGATTGTTGTAATGCATAGAAAACAAAAGATAAAGTATCACGACTACAAGATATTATTTGCTATTCTCACTTTGTTTTTCTTTTTAAAACCACAATAGTTATGAATAAAAATAAATAAATAAATTATCTGTTTAAATACTCCTTAAAAATTTAGGGAGAGTATAGTGCTTCTCTACTCCAAATAATATTTACCACTTATAATGGTTTTTGTGATAATGGTATTGAAAATAAAATAATCATAATAAGAATAATGATAATGACTATAATAAAAATGACATAATATTTTAAAAATAATGATGAAAAAAACGGTAAGTAAATAATACTAAAAATAATAAATAATAAATAATAATTAAAGTAATAATAATGATAATGTTTAAATATTAACAATGATGATAAAGTTTTAATGATATTAAAACGGTTATTTTTACAGTGAAGATAATGATAATAATAATAATTCTAACAACAATAATAATATCTTAAATTAAATGAATAAAATTAAGTAGTTTTTCAAACTACTTTCTACAGAAATATTTTAAGATATAACAAAAAATATACTTCACCAATGAAATAAAATAAAATAGGATAACTATATAACAAACAAATGCTGTTTAATATTTTAAGAGATTTTTTAAGGATTTAACATATTGTAAAAATATGCTGTGAATTCTACATGCATGCAATTTAGTAATGATCCTTATTCAGAAAACATGGAACAAAACATGAATAGACAATTTAACGTGTTGCTTTTACCTTCTTTTTGGTTTACTTCTGCATGATAAAAATTCAATAAAAAAAAACATAATTTATATAACCTCTAATAATGGAATTAAATCTTATAACCATTTATTGGTGCACATTTTTTTTATCTCTTTTATCCTTGGTATTTTTATATTCATTCACCAACTTTGTAATTTCCATTATCTAGAAGAAACCTATCCATAAAAATGAAAATATTTTTATCGTATAATTATAATCATAAATTTCAAAAAACAATTAAAATATTTTATAACCATTTTTTATACGTATTTTGTTATATTTTCTTTTGATTTTCATGAAAATTTACAAATTTTCCTATTATAAAGTTTTAAAAATTATTTTTATAATTTTAATAATATTTATAATTAAATTTAATTAAATTTTTATGTCTTATAATCATAAAACACATACCTACGTACTCCACTAGTCAACTATCAATTTTATTAGTTATAGTATTCAAGATTATTTCGTCCTTTAAAAAATATTTTGAGAATTATTAGATTAATATTTTTAGGAGAAGAATAGAACTTTGGAAGGATATAAAAGATATTTCTATTTTTGTTTGCATTCTATGCCGTTTACAATGTTTCTTTTTCTTTTTTGGCATTACCATAAATAACATACTAAATACAAGTTGAAAATATACAATTTAATGATTTTATTAATTTTTTACCTTTTCCCTAATTGTCTTTTGTATTGAATTAAATATTAGATGAAAAATTTAATTATGCATTAATTTAATTTCTTATCATCGATTGATAATATTTAAATTATTTAGAAAGAAAATAAAGATAATACGTGAATTTAATCTTTTTGCCACTTTTAAATTTTTATTTTCAAGACTATTCATTCTTTAAGGAATATTTAATTTTGTAAATGATTAGATTTATCTTTTTAGGAAGAAAATATATCTATCAGGATATATATATTGTAAACTTTGTAGTATTTAACATATTTCCAATAGATTAAATCCTAATACATTTAGTTAAAACATGACATATTTTTCACAGTGATCCATGTTTTTTGAAAAAATGATTGCATTATTTTGCCAAAAGTTCACTGCTTGAGATAAGAGTGGTTCTACTAATATAAGCATGGTTTGTAATTAAATTAAACGTTAAATACGTGTTAATTAGATGATTATATTTTGTAATTAGTGAAAGCCTTGTGATATTTACAGTTACAGAGACAAAAATGGGGTTGAAAAACACAAACACAAACACGAAATAGTTGTTGGATTCAGAAACTCAATCAAAGGGTTGAATGCTGGTTAACTTAGGTATTAATTTACTGAAATAGATTTTCCTAAAAAATTAATAAGACAGCGACATTATAAATGAACACCCCAAACAACTGATGAACATAAACGAAACAAAAAAACAGTTACTTTTGATCAACTAACCAGTAGTTTCTAATTAAAGATTCGAATATTAAGTTGAGAGAGATATCTTATATTAGAGATAATTCTGTTTATCTGATATAAGATAAAATTATTTTACTGATATTTTTGTGAGGATCTTCAAAATGGAAACTTTGAAGCAAGTTTGAAGTGATCCTTGGTTGGGTACCTGAGTTCATGTTTTGTGAAGGAGAAAAGATGAGTATAATGAAGGAGGGAAATTAATAATGGTGGAAATAAGAGTTAGGAAGCAAGAGATGGGGATGTGAAGAGGAGAAGAAGCAGAAAGAGATTGAGTTTTGAGGGAAGAAGGAGAATGCAAGAAGAAAGGCAAAGGCTCGTGGTGGTGCCACGTGGCATGGTTAGAGTGGAAGAGTGGTTTGGGGTTTCAACAAAGAGCAAGAGAGAGCACAACAACTCTCTCTCTCTCTCCTGCCATGTCAGAGAGTAACCCCGTCCTATGACCCCGGCGAATCCGTATTTGTGTGTCTTTCTCTCTCTACATGACAACATCAACAAACAACAACAACAGCTAACTCTTTTTCTCTCTCTATTTATTCATTTGTCTGCCCTCTTTCTCTCTTTCTCTCTCTCTCCTCGTATCTCTCATCTCCTTGCATCCATGCCCTAATACCCTCTCTCCCTATTCTCCACTTTCCCCTTTTCCTTCTCATGCAATCCTTCCCCTTGCTGCTATTTGATCCGTAGCCCCAACTGGTATGCTTCTCAATTTCCCTTTTTTGCTCTTCATTTGTGGTTTTGGCTCGAATTTGGCTTCTGGGGTTTTGTGTTTGCCTCTTGTTCTTGTTCAATTTCAGTTGGGTCTTTTGTTTTTGTGTTGTTGAGTTCCTTGATTTTCAAGCTACTTGGCCGGTGATTGGGTTTCTGGCTTGCAGATTTTTGTTGGTTCAATGAGCAGGGTTGTTACTTGGATTTTTTGCTGCTTTCTGACTCCACTTGTTCCTCCTAGGGACTTGAGGGTTTTTGTGTGAGTTGAATGTGCGGAATGCTTCACCGTTTGTTGGGTGTGGATTGGTGGCTTTTGTTGTGTTTCGTGTTTGTGGTGTGCTGGGACATACTCTGACTTCTTGTTCATTGTGTATGCTGCTGCTTGTTTTACTTTTGATGGAGATTGTTTATGATCTTCCGATTCAGCATGATTAATATTTTTTACGTGAAGTAGTCTGTCTGTGCTGATTGAATAATCTGATCTTGTTTTGATTGAGGAATGAATGTAGATATCAATTATGTTGCGTATCTACAAAAGCTGAGTAAATATATCATTGTGTAGTCTTTGTATACATTTTTTGGGGCAATGACATGTTTTATTCTTGGATGTCTTTTTTGCTTCTTATGAATGTGGTTGCGCATTGGGGACCACCGAATGCTAACATTTGTGACAGGATTGGCGTATGGGATTGATTTAAATAAGTGTTCTGTACCAAATATTTCTCAGTGATAAATGATAAAAAAATGGCTTTTGTTTGATATTTTTCTCGTGGAATAGGGGAGCGAGTTTATTTGTTTGGTTCTGAAATGTTCATTCCTAAGTGTAAAAGGCTTGATTGGTTTTGTGATTCTGTAAATTATCATTCTTATGCGAAATATCTCTTTTGCTTTGATTTGGCATTTTACATCATGTGCGCTGTTTGGTCTTTTTAGTTGCTACATTCTTTGATACACATTGCTACCTGATGTTAACATGATTTCCAACCACATGCTCGCAGTATTTTGACCGAGGCAATCAATTTTGCATTGACTGGACTCGTTGCCTTAGCAAGCGGCAGGTTAGAAATCACTTTTCTATCAGCAGCAATCATGTTATTCACTTCAACTACCCGGGTTTCAGTTTTACCTAAGGCCTGTCTCAAGATTTAAGTAAGCTAGATTTTCCAAATTTGCTAACCTTGAATAAGTCACACCCCAGTTGAACGAACTTTGCTTATAATTTCTCGTAATGTTGGCAAACCTTGGATAAGACTGCATTGACTATAATCAAAGCCCATCTATCTTAGCTAATGTCTCGAACATGAGTTCTGAAGCTTCAACTCGAGACTAACTTTTTAGACTGATTCCCCTTAGCTACCATCAAACCTTTCCTTTTGAGGAAAAATATTATTTTAATGCTGGTTTGGTTTTCAAAGAGGACGAACTTTGTTCAACCAGCTGATTGATACTTAACCAGAGACAGTTTTTGGTGATTGCAGTTGGGAGAAAGAAGAATAAATTGAAATGAAAACATGATATCCTGCTGAGTGATTACGAAATGTGGTGTCATATTCTTTCTTGAATCCTTTTTGCTCCCATGTTGAGTGATATTACATGATCATGAATAGTGTCTATGATATGATGAATAGTAAAGGAGGACTATATAAATATTTTTTAAAAGTTGAATGCATGTTAGTTATTTGTAGTGTTATTCAATGTTCTTTTTAAGGGGACATCTTTGAAAGATCATTAGAGAGGCATGTTATGCTTTGCTACATGTTTCATGTTCTTAGTCTCATGTTTTTTTCTTTCTCTCTTGGTGTAGTTTTCAGCTTATGAGGATTTCTTATCCACTTGCATTTGTATCTCCTTTATTTCTTAATAAACTCTTTGTTTATCTAGATAAAGTACAACGATGGTTTATACTTTGAATATATCAAAAGAATGTTTCTCTAGCTGGGAACACATCTGGAATCTTTTTTCTTGTTAATGGTTGAACTTTCCTTACAATTATTATGACAAACACTGTTGATTACCAGGGCTAATTTAATTTTTAATTTTTTCTCAAAACTATTTTCTGTGCTCTGTTAATGAGCAGACATGTTTAATGCTGTTTTATAAGCTATAATGCTTTGAATTTTATTTTTCTCATGATGTGCTGATGGTCAAAGTGTTTATGCAGGATGCATCTTTGAACAATGAAGGAAAACAAATCATCAGCGCCTAAAATGCTTAACAGGAACTGGGTTTTAAAGCGTAAGCGCAGAAAGCTTCCTTTTGGACTAGATCAGTCCTCAGGCAAAGAGCAATCCAATAGTAAAGAAGAAAATTCACTAACATCTGAATCTTCTAGAAATGCTTCAGCTAAACGTGCGCTAAAGACTGAAGTACCTACCGATCAAATTTCATCTAAGAAGAAAGGAAATGATGGGGTGAGTTACCTTTTTGAGTCCATTTTATTACATTAGGCAAACTTACTTAGCTCTTGAATAAAAAGAGAGGATGTTGGAAACCCAACTTATGAAGAGTAAAATGGTCTTTAGAATTGTCATTAAGTACATGGCTTGTGGCCGATGTAACTTATGATAATTTGTGTGAAATAGTAATGCCTTTATTGTTTTTAGATAGAATAGGAATTTTATTGATGTGAATGGATGATTGCAACAGTCAGGAAACACATATGTAACTTATGATAATTTATGTGAAATAGTAATGTCTTTATTGTTTTTAGATAGAATAGGAATTTTATTGATGAGAATGGATGATTGCAACAGTCAGGAAACACATCCTTGAAAAGGAAAGCAGAAGAACAAAATATAGAACTATAGATGTAAGAAATACCTGACATCTATGTAGACAATTGGACTGGAGTGGCTGGTCTGACTGGTTTAACGGGAAACTGGACTTGTAGGTGGTCTGGTCATTATATCTGTTAAAATGGAGGTGCTCATTGTATATTTTAGGAAGTTTTACATTTTATCCTTCTGGTAATTTTATCCTTTATCAAAGCCGTATCACACTATTAATACTAGGTTTATGTGTTTAGAAACAATCCCATAATCACAGGGATTTGTCTCCTTAGAATTAGCTGCCCATATTTCCTAAACTAACTAGCAGGTTCATGTATTTATAGGTCCAATGACCTCATAATTGAAACAATAAAGTAGAATATTATTTCTTCTAAATTTGAGAATATCAGATTGGGAATGCATGTGGTTTGTAATGATGTCATTAACTCGGTTATGAATTAGGATGAAACCGATGACTCATCCGGTTGGAAGCAAAACTTTATTTACCTTACCAACCAACTTTCTATATTTCCCAGGATCACAATAAGGTTCTCCTAAGTTAGGTACAAGTTTGCCACTTGGATCTGTTGGCGTGTTTGCATGGTTAAGCATTTATTATCGCTGTTTCTTTTAGAATGTTTGAGAGCATGTTTTCTTTGATATATGACCAAACCATCCTTGGATTGTGCCACTTCTATACCAAGGAAATGCCTTAGGTGTCCAAGAACTTCTGTCTGGAACTTTTGAGCAATATATTCTTTTAGTTGTATGATACCCTCCTTATAACTACCTGTGATAATAATGTCGTCCACATATACAATGATATAGATACATCCTTGGGGAGAATGATGATAGAACAAAGAATGATCAACATCACTTTGTATTATTCCAAACTGCTAGATGACAGTCCAAAAACAACCAAACCATATATGGGGTGATTGCTTGAGGCCATATAGGGACCTCCTTAGGCGAGATACCATATTAGATGACTCCCCTTGAGTAACAAGTCCAGGAGGTTGCTCCATATAGACGTCTTCATCAAGGTCAGCGTGTAGAAATGCATTTTTAATGTCAAGCTGAAATAGAATATAGTGGTAAGTAACTGCAATGGAAAAGAGAAGTCAAATAAATGTCATTTTGGCAATAAGGAGAGAAAGTGTTTGTGTAATCTTAGCCATAGATTTTTGTGTATCCTTTGGCAACCATTCGAGCTTTATAGTGATCAATGCTGCGGTCCTGTTTTAAGAATATACAACCATAGATACCCGACAATTGATTTGCCTGTTGGAAGAGGAACCAATTCCCAAGTACCATTACTTTTAAGCGCACACGTTTCATCAATCATTGCTTATCACCACTCCGCGTGAGATAAAGCCACACCTGGAGACTTAGGAACATGAATAGAGACAAACAAGTAAGGTTTGTATGGGGAAACCTATGATACCTAAGGTTTGTATAGTGGGAAGAAGGATTATAAGTAGAACGTACCTTTTCATATAGCAATAAGCCAATCATTTTCAGATGGGACCAAATTCGGTGTGGGAGATGGCTTCGAGGAGGATGAGGCATGACCTCCACTATATCACTATTTGTCGAAGATGGATCTTATATTAGAATATCAATAGGTCTAAACGATGTTGATATACCTGAAATGGTTCATGAGATAAAACTCATTTAGTAAGACTAGAGACTTTTTCAAAACCATGTTGGGGACTTTATTAAGACAAATATTTTGTATTATCAATGTAGTTTAAATGAAAATGATTTCTGACCTAGAATAATCTGAATATAATATTTGAAGGAAATTGATTGTGGGTTTCTCTTAATGTATAATGCTAAATTTAGGCTATATTACAACACATGATTTTAGGCTATTTATTTTAATTGAGGATATTATGGTATTATGCTAGTTTTTTTCATTCATGCTGTCCTTTTGAGAGCTATGGTCACCTTTAGTTACAATCATTGCTGTCAATTAATTATTGAATAGATCCTAATCATCTGCTTGATTGATTGTAAATGAGATCAATGTGCTACCGGGATATGCAGAATTCGGCATATTCTTCAATTTGTATAGGATTGTATTATGTTGCTCTAATATCCTTATACAATTAGCCACTACCTTTTGCGTTGTCTGGTAGCTTGGCAGATTTGGTTAAGATGTATGTTTCAATGTACAATGTATGCATTTATTTGATATTGATTAGGAATGAATGACATGGAAAAATATTTGTAGCAGAAGTGTATTCTGCTTCCTCTTATCTGGGAAAGCTGTCCTTGTCTTTTGGAATTGAGCTTATGGGTTCTCCAAAGGTTTCTTTCTCTAATTATATACAGGGCCTGTATTGACAAATTTCTCCATAGACACTTGTAGGAAAAGAAAGGATGAAGGAGAAATTTAAATAAGTCTCTTCATAAGATACAATTAGTTTATGCATAAGATAACTTGTAGAAGCTCTCCCATATTAGCTATTCCAAAATCCTATTTCACTTATGATAAGTTAGTTTTAGCTTATGGAGAAGTTTAAGCAGATAGGCCCATTGTGCCACAGTGTGCTTTCCAAAAGCTTTCCTGATGTTATTTTGTTTGTCTAGTCTTTCTTGTTACCTTTTAGAGGATGTATTTTCCTTTCCGTCTTTGTGCTGTTATCCTCACAAAATCTCTTCTAGTAAAATATCTTTGGGATATATGCAATGGGATTGGATTTGGGTGTCATTGTCATCTCAATAATATGCTTTTATTTTATTTTCTAGCTGCATGTCTTATCCTCAGTCTCCAATTTTCATACTTCTTTTTCTTTAATAATATTTTATTTATTATATGAAGAATATTTTGGGATGCTTCCAGTCTCGATTTTTTTTTTATTATTTTCACCTGGTTGCTCTAACTTGATATAATGAAACTTATGATCCAGTATTACTATGAATGCGTGATCTGTGATGTTGGTGGTAACTTATTGTGCTGTGATAGCTGTCCTCGCACCTACCATTTACAATGTCTTGATCCCCCTCTTAAGGTATGTCCAAACCTGGTTTCGTGCTGTGCTTTCTTTCAACTACAGAGTCTTGATTCTTGGGATTTTTTAATCTGATTTCTTTCAACCATTTGTGATTTTATCTCTTGAAGCGCATCCCTAATGGGAAGTGGCAATGTCCAACTTGCTTTGAAGGAAAGGATCAACTAAAGCCCATGAACCACCTGGATCCAATTTCAAAACGAGCAAGGACAAAGACTGTCCCTGCAAAATCAAAAGGTCAAGTTAACTCACTTAACCTTGAAAAAGTATCTGGACTTTTTGGAAGTAAACTTATTTCAAAGAAAAGGTCCTCAAGCAAAGGGAAATCTATTTCAACTGTGGGAGTCAAATTCTTTGGAAAGAAATTGTTGTCTTCCTCAGTTGATGAAACTTGTAACGACAAACCTGTTGACCCATCTCTTGGGAGTACTATGGAAGGAACTTCATGTGTGGATGCTGATGAAAAGAAATCAAGCTTGTCCCCAATAGACTCCCCTGTAGATAGGAAGTCAACTTCACCAACGAAGGTAGTTTTACCGCTCTCTAAAATTACTGATTTAGAAGCAAATGATGAACAACTGGAGGGTAAGACTGATTCATCTTGCAATAAGATTCCTTTAAGGAAAACACTTGTTCTTGCTATTGCTGCTAGTGGAGAGGATGTGAGAAAAAGGAAGAATAAAGTTGTTAATGATAATACTAGTCAAAAAAAGCAAAAGACTGAAAAGGGCAAAAAAGTTGTCAATCCTTCTTCTACGAAGTCCAAGTCTGGGAATAGTAAAGTACACAAGAAGCAGAAGTCTATAACCCATAGCATTTCCTCATCTGTACCTAAAGAGGATGTTGGAAACAAGAATTCTCAAGCCCAGCAGAAAGATGAGGTACTTGTTCCTCCTCTAATATCTTGTTGGATTTTTTACTTTTAATAACTATCAGAACATTTTATCTTTATTTTGCTACGTTTGGATAAGTAGTTATTGTATTCCCTAATAAATACTTCTATTTACTTGTTAGTTTAAATCTGGATATCATTTAGTAATATGGACAGTGACTGAATCCTGTCATGATATTATTGACTTTTTATTTATGGAGTCAAAATGTTTGTATATTTATTGTAGTCTTAAATTATGGTGACTCAGATGGGCTATTGAAGAGGTTTTTATGTGGCATTTTTCACCTGTAATGTCCTTACTGGGCATAACTCACCTTTAACTCTAAAATTTAATTTCATTTGCTAATTCTAGCCAACATTTCATTTCTATGTATTGTCCAAATCTCCTAGGCCTCTGTAAGCTCAGTTAGGAAGAGTAAAAAAAAGCGAATACAAAAATAAGGAATAATGGTGCAGGCTGACAGTGATGTAACTGATGCCAAATACTAGGATTTGATAAAGAACTATTGAATGAGACAATTTATGTAAATACGTTGTCCTTTATTAGGAGAGAATTTAAATATTGTTGTGTTTAGACTCTAGTTCTGTGAGCAAAATTTAGGTGTATTACACTGCACAAAATTAAGAAAAATGAGGTGTAAATGTTTCTCAAAACCTGCAAGGTTTTGCTACATTGGGTTGGATTTAGGATGTCAGAGCAGCTTGATGTGGTAAAATATATTTAGTCTGCTATTTGAATGTATTAATTCTACAATCTCATCCTTGATTTATATTAAATATACTGTCTAAAATATGTTTAGTATTATTCTATCACATTTTTATTACACTGTAAGCATGATTTGTTTTCTCTGGGATGCAGAAGTTTTCTCGGGTAATGAAAGACACATCAAATGAACTGGATAAAACACAAAATCTTGTAGACGAAACTTTGATGCACGAAGACAGTGCTGTTATTGAGTCTCTGCAGGTAGCCATCTAAAAAGACCTTGTGTCTGATGATTTGCATTTTTTTGTTTAAAAAAATGCCTCACCTGGCATCTTTTATCTGATCAACATAACTCACTCTACTTGAATATCCATCTCACAGGTTGATCGAGTTCTAGGGTGTAGAATTCATGGTGAGAATACAAATTCCTTACATAACTTGTCTTTGAATGTTGAGGGTGGCTCACCTTCTGGTGATCTGGTCATATCAGAAAATCAGACCAGGCTTCTAGAGAATAATTCTGCTAGTGCTAATGATTTGGATGCGGAATCAACTGAAAATCATGTTGATGATCATCAAAATGTCGTCAAGAGTTCTGATGAAGAAGCCATATTGACCAACCCTAATAGAGTGGAAAAAATTCATGTATACAGAAGATCAGTAACAAAAGAAAGTAAAAAAGGAAATCCTGTTGATTCATTGAGTAAAGCCACTGAGGATCTAGGTTCATGTGCCAGGGATGGTATAGATCAGGATGATTCTGCTGTATCTGCTGAGCAGTTGAAAAAACCAAATGACAAGCTGGAGACAGAAGACAGCATTAATGTTGCTTTAAGAAGCAAAGATAACAGTGAGCTTCCAAAAAATTGTGAAAGACATGTCTCTCTTGAAACAGAACAAAAAGAAATGAATGTGGAGAAGGGGATGAGTGGCAATATTGATGATAATGCTCAAGATGCTAATGCAATTGATTGTGCTGGTCCAAATGGAGAGGAGGTTTTCTATGAATTTTTAGTTAAATGGGTAGGAAAGTCTCATATTCATAATAGTTGGATTTCTGAATCCCAGTTAAAAGTTCTTGCAAAGAGAAAACTAGAAAATTATAAGGCAAAGTATGGGATGACAATAATTAATATTTGTGAGGAGCGTTGGAAGCAGCCTCAGCGGGTGCTGGCCCTTCAAACTTCCAAATATGGAACATCTGAAGCATTTGTAAAGTGGAGTGGACTGCCTTATGATGAATGCACTTGGGAAAGTTTAGATGAACCAGTGCTTCAAAATTCTTCTCATTTGGTTACCCTTTTTAATAAGCTTGAAACTCTCACGTTGGAAAGGGATTCATCAAAGGAAAATTCAACTAGGAGAAACAACGACCATCAAAATGATATTGTCAATCTCACAGAGCAACCTAAGGATTTGAAAGGTGGTTCTTTGTTTCCTCATCAGCTTGAGGCACTGAACTGGTTGCGCAGATGCTGGTATAAGTCCAAAAATGTGATACTTGCTGATGAGATGGGACTTGGGAAAACAGTATCTGCTTGTGCTTTTCTTTCATCATTGTATTTTGAATTCAATGTTTCACTTCCTTGCTTGGTCTTGGTACCACTTTCTACAATGCCTAATTGGCTTGCTGAATTTGCACTGTGGGCTCCAGATGTGAATGTTGTTGAATATCATGGCTGTGCCAAGGCTAGAGCCATGATTCGCCAGTATGAATGGCATGCTAATGATCCAAGTGGATTGAGTAAGAAAACTGAAGCCTATAAATTTAATGTTCTTTTAACTACTTATGAAATGGTTCTTGCTGATTATTCCCATTTACGAGGAGTTTCTTGGGAAGTTCTTGTTGTTGATGAGGGCCATCGACTGAAGAATTCTGGAAGTAAGCTTTTCAGTTTGCTAAATACCTTCTCCTTTCAACACCGTGTACTGTTGACAGGTACCCCTCTCCAGAACAACCTTGGTGAGATGTACAACTTGCTTAACTTCCTGCAGCCAGCTTCATTTCCTTCTCTGACTTTATTTGAGGAGAAATTTAATGATCTTACGACTGCTGAGAAAGTTGATGAATTGAAAAAACTTGTTGCTCCTCACATGCTTCGTAGACTTAAAAAGGAAGCCATGCAAAATATCCCTCCCAAGACAGAAAGAATGGTTCCTGTTGAGTTGTCATCCATCCAAGCTGAATATTATCGGGCAATGCTTACAAAGAATTATCAAATATTGCGGAATATTGGGAAAGGGGTCGCCCAACAGTCTATGCTGAATATTGTGATGCAATTGAGGAAGGTCTGTAATCATCCATACCTCATACCAGGAACTGAGCCTGAATCAGGTTCTGTCGAGTTCCTTCATGAAATGAGAATAAAGGCTTCAGCTAAGTTGACTCTTCTACATTCTATGCTAAAGATTTTACATAGGGAAGGTCACAGAGTTCTTATTTTCTCACAAATGACCAAGCTTCTTGACATCCTGGAGGATTATTTGACTATAGAATTTGGGCCTAAAACATATGAGAGAGTAGATGGATCTGTTTCTGTAGCTGATCGCCAGACAGCAATTTCTCGCTTTAACCAAGACAAAAGTCGATTTGTTTTCTTGTTATCCACTCGCTCTTGTGGACTTGGAATAAATTTGGCTACTGCTGACACTGTCATCATCTATGATTCTGATTTCAACCCCCATGCAGATATCCAAGCAATGAATCGAGCTCACAGAATTGGACAATCAAATAGACTTTTGGTATACCGGCTAGTGGTTCGTGCTAGTGTTGAAGAGCGCATCTTGCAGCTTGCTAAGAAGAAATTGATGCTTGATCAGCTTTTTGTAAATAAGTCTGGTTCACAAAAGGAAGTAGAAGATATTTTAAAGTGGGGAACTGAGGAACTCTTCAACGATTCTCCAGGACTGAATGGGAAAGACATGAATGAAAATAACAATAGTAGCAAAGATGAGCCTGTAGCAGATGTAGAACATAAGCATCGAAAGAGGACTGGTGGTCTGGGAGATGTATACAAGGATAAGTGTACTGATAGCAGCAGCACGATTCTGTGGGATGAAATTGCTATTTTAAAATTGCTTGATCGTTCAAACCTTCAAGATGGTTCAACTGATAATGCTGAAGGGGATTCTGAGAATGATATGCTGGGTTCAGTGAAGGTGAGATAATTGACTAACTCTAGTTGATAAAGTATTGTTTCTTTGGACTTTCACTTGAAGCTAGAATATTACCAATAGGGCAATAAACTCAGTCACATGGCAGGTTTTTTGACTCACGAATCCTGTTTTGCTTGTTTGTGTTTTTAGACATGGACATGCACCCTTGTCCCTTGTTTTTCTTTCTCTTGGCTTTTTATTCTTTTCCTTTCTTAGGTTAGGTACCTTTGCCTTGTAAAAGTTTCTTTGTAGTTTGTGTGCTTATATGATTATTTAAGTTTTCCTGTTGTCATTAGTGGTTATACTTGACCCTATATGTAGTTTTTGAAGTTGTCTATAGGATTAACATGTAAACAACCTAAACTAAGAATTTGTTGATGCTTCTGTCCCCCTTGTGCTTAATTCTATGGAAATCCATTCCATTTATTTTTAATATGATACATGTGTCTAAGGCCAAGCCTTGTGACCTGGTTGTCATGTATTGAAATCCTATAAACAGTCTATCCACTTGTGTGAGTAAGGCTGTTTACGCTACACCCCCCAAACTGCACTAGTTGGGAGCCTCATGCACTGTGTTGCCCTTTTTCTACAAGTTTTTCCTCTCAAACTTTGATTCTATCATGTTAATTAAATGATTAATTTCTCCCTCCCTTTTGTTTTTTCTTAAATTGTGTCACTGTGCTCTTATGGTTATATATAATTGAATGATTAAGCTCTGCCCCATTTGTGACTGAAAATCTCTTACTTAGGCCCTCGAGTGGAATGATGAACCAACTGAAGAGCATGTAGTGGGTGAATCTCCTCCTGATGGGACTGATGATATGTGTCCACAAAATTCTGAGAAGAGAGAGGATAACACAGTGAATGTCAATGAAGAAAATGAATGGGACAAACTACTGCGTGTGAGGTAATTAGCTTTATTGTCTTTGTTAAAATCATGATTGTTATTGTAATGTACAACTTCTATAAAGCTTCTTTTTGGGTATATGTACCTAGCCTAAGGGTAGAGTGTTACAGGATATACCTTTTCTTTGTATTGTATTCTTCTTTTTTGCATATATAAAATATACATCAGCTGAGCAAGATACTCAGCTGATTTTTATCATATCCTAATTCAAGTTGGTATCAAGAGCCCTATTTATCTTCTCTTGTAGTTAGACCACCATTGTCTGCTGTTTTTGGCTGCCATCCACCATTGTTTTGCCTAGTAAAGATTAAGTGCGCCTTGAGGAGCATGACCCAACCCTCGTGGTTGCACGACCAAAAGCTTCATGATAGACCATCATGTGCTGATCTTTGCCAACTCGTCACTAGGCTTGTGTGTCCCATGTGCTGCCTTCGTGGTGTCAGAATGACACCAAACCACTGTTGTTGGTCTCGTCAGTGACTCTTGGGCAGAGCTTGTCTTCCTGTTTTGATGTAAGTGGATAGTTGGTCAAGCCTCTCTCATCACAACTTAGGGTTTTTCCCACTCAAACATGTTTATGGCTCTATTACCATGGCCAAACTCAACAGGAAGAACTACTTATCGTGGTCTGCCTGTTGTGTTATGTTTCCTTTGTCGAGGATACCATGACTATTTGGAAAAGGAAGTCAGTGGTGTAGTAACTGAAGGTAAATCTTAGTGGTAGAAACTGGACTTCCAACTACGTTGTTTTATGGTAGTCAGTTGAACAAGATGTCTTAGAAATACTCAGATCCTTTAAGTTATGCTCTTCTTTTCTGAAGAAGATACAAAATACTTTTGCTAATGACAGTCAATATCTCTTTGGTGCGACTGAAAGAGTTGCCCCTCTTAGAAAGGCTCGGGCTACAATAGAAGAACTACAAAGATTTCTTGTGGTTAATTCATCTGAGGATATGAACAAAAAACTTGTTAAGTTATACATAGTCCTAATTTTGAGAAGTCTACACTTAGATTTTGATCGTATGATACAATTTTAGGGTGATTAGATTCCTTAAATAGACAACTTAGTCACTAGACTTCTTTGGGTCACCTTGTTAAAAGATAAAAATTCAGCTGAAGTTATTGATACATCAACAATGGTAGCACCATGAGGAAAAGGAGGAGGTCGTAGCAATTGAAGACGATGTGGTGGTTGGAATGGATCTCCTCAATGCACATACTGCAAAAGAATAGGTGATGCCCTAGAAAGTTGCTACTCCTTGCATGGTTTTCCAAACAAGGCAGCCCATGTGTCTAAATCTGAAAAAGGAGTCCAAGTTTTTTAAATGCGGAGTACCAAGTGTAATTCTCTACCATTCATTCAGATATTTAGGTACCAAGTACTAGGAAAACATGATAGGTTTGCTCCAAAAACGAGTTTGCTTTTGAGTTAACTCGCCTTGGGTGAGTGGGAATGTAAACTCGCGAGTGATAACCCAGGGTGAGTGATAACCATGCTCATTGCTAGTTTTTAATCAATAGAACGCCTTTTTCCTCTTTTGAAAATCAAATTCCCCACTTCATTATTTTTCCAAATTATCCTTTATTTCATGTTTCTTCGATGTCTCTCCAGGTTTAGACAAACTCTTTGCAAAGGCTTTTAAATGTGTTCTTTTGGAATATTCTCGCCTTCAAAAAGGATCCAATGCTATTCTCCAACTACCAAAAGATACTATATGTTAGTTGATCTTACCTTTTTTTTAGGACACCAATTTTCTCATCCTCTGTGGTAACTCCATTGTCCATTCAAAATGTCCTCCCTGATCCAACCTTTGGTTCTTTGATGATTCCAGGTTCTTCTAACTCCAACCCAAATGAAAACTAGTCTGGTATTTTTCCACCACCTCTCTTTACATACCAACATAAGACACAAAGAACTCCTAATCTTCCTAAAGTTTCTCATGATTTAGATCATACTCCAACAACTTCCTATGTCATGTATCCTTCCCCGTCATCTCTTTCACATGACTTCAATTCAGATTGGCCTTTTGCTTTTAGGAAAAGTATTCATTCTACTCGTAATCCATATCCTATTTTGATTATTTTAAGTTATCCTATTATTTCTTTCTTTGTTTGTACCATTGTTCCCAGAACTATTCATGAGGCACTTGATCATCATAGACCACAACACGCCCTTGCTACAATGGCACATAGGAGCTTGTCCTCTTCCCTTTGGAAAGAAGTCGATTGATTGTAGATGATGGGTCTATGCTACTAAAGGTGGGCTTAGTGGTGAAGTTTGATTGCCTTAAAGCTCGGTTTGTGGCCAAAGAATATACACAAATTTATGGACTTGGCTATTGTGATAATGGGGAGGGGCCAAAGTATATGCATTGTTAGACTTTTTCTTGCAATGGCAGCTATCCATCATTGGCCACTTCACCAACTTAACATTAAAAGTGTTTTCCTTCTTGGTGATCTTGGGGAGGAAATTTATATGGAGCAACCTCTTGGATTTGTTGCTCTCGGGGAGGAAATTTATATGAAGCAATCACCCGTAGCTAGGTTTTATAAACTCAATCATACTATTCAGGCTTTTGGATGGAAATGAAGTGAGAGGGGTCATTTAGTTTTCTTTTGTTATGCTTCTCTTTGGAAGTGTGTATATTTAATGGTCTATGTTGTTACAAGGAACAATGCCACTAGGATCTCTCTTGAATAAAGGAACACTTTGCAACCATTTTCAGAGTAAAGATTTTTGTTATCTAAAATACTTCCTAGGTATTGAAGTGACTCAATTAGAGGAAGGTGTTGTTTTCACTGAGAACATATGCTCTCAACATTCTAGAGGAGACCGGGTTGGCAAATTGCAAGCCTGTTGATAGTCCCATGGATCCAAATTAAAAGTTGATGGTGGACCAAGGTGAAATTTTGTAAGATCCAAAAAATTATTGGAGGCTTTTGGGAAAACTCATTTACCACAATATTAAAATTTGGAGGAATTTCTGAATTGAAAAGAAATTGGTCTAATTGATAGCCTTTCTTAATAACATTTTAAAATCTCTAAAAAACTGGTCCTTAGTCTCACAAGGTGGGTACACTCAGGTCTTGGTTATGTGAAGTGGCACAATACTCACAAAAAATGCAGATGATTATAAACTAAAAGATTTGGGTACACATGTAAATCCTAACTACGATTCTAACATAGTAGTATAATTATTTATTTATAAGAACTAAAGCAGCAGACAATGAATTCTTTTGAGCATATGATAGTAAAGGAGCTATGCTTATTAGAAGCCACTTTTTTTAAAATTCAACTATTTTAATTTTTATCTATACAAGTGATGATAGTACACTTTTTTTTTAAAATTCATATGGTCATGCATTTGTCAGCATAGATAGCTATCAAGTGGTGTGACTAACATGTTTTACCTTAAATTTTTGTCTTAACTTGGTTTGTAGGTGGGAGAAATATCAAAATGAAGAGGAAGCAGCTCTTGGTCGAGGGAAGCGGCAAAGGAAAGCTGTTTCGTATAGGGAAGTATATGCTCCACATCCAAGTGAAACAATGAGTGAGGTGATTTGTTTGATTCTACTCACCACTAAAACATACAAGTTTTCAAGATAAATATTTTTTAATTATGTATTTGGTTCTGAATATCAGTGGTGGGAGATGAAGTTTTGTTTCTCATACTTAAAATATCCTCCCATGTGTTTCATCAGATATATAAGCTAATAAATCTTAAATGTTGGTTAAGTTTGGTTTTGGACTTTCAGCTTTGTTCCCTGAAAATCAATAATGAAGGATTAAACTAAGATAAAAAGAAGTAGAAAGTCTCAAGTTTTTTTTTTAAAATAATGAAATGCAAATAAAAAGATGTTTTTCTTTCTAAATAACTTAATGAAAACGAGGGAAAAACCATTTTATTTTACATATTAGGTGTTAGTACTTTTCCTATGCAGAAGTGATATCAAATCCTTATCTAGGTTCAAGTCTGCTATTAGGGTTTTGCCATGCTGTTGAACTATGATGACAACTCTGTTTTTTGTACCCTGGTTGTTGTGATAGATCTACCAAAACTATTTTGAAAAGTTATTTTGGTCTTTGTACAATTTTTTAATCAGCTATTAGTTGTGTACCAATGACATTTTTCTATATTTATGGCTTCCAATTTAAAAAGCTTCAGTTGTGTTGCAACTTTCTTTAGCATTTTTGGCACTTTGAGTGTTTACTAGGGGGGTGATAGAATTGGTTTCTTCAGTTTAATCAAGTTACTCCATACAATTATCATTGAATGTTTGTGCTGCATTTAACATGGATATTTTATTCTTGTAAAATGGGACTGACTTTATTTGTGTCGTGCTATTTCTGTCCAAATTTATTTCCAGCTCAGTATTAGTTTAGTTATGGTTTGAGTGGAAGGCTGTAAATAGGCTCATATTTACAATTAAGGCCACTTGCTTATTTTTTAACTGTTGAAATTTTCTTCTGTTAATCAGTTTTATTACTTTAGCTCCAGTACGTTCAGTTTAACTCTTTTAGAAACTCTGTTGGTCTTTTCTTAATGTTTCCTATTGGTGTGCTTGTTCAACCAGAGTGGTGGTGAAGAGGAAAAAGAGCCAGAACCAGAGCCTGAGCGTGAATATACACCAGCAGGACGGGCCCATAAGACAAAATAGTATGACTTGTCTTTTTAACTTTCTGAATTACTTCACAGTTATTGAATAATGTTAAGGGAAATCCATACATGTTCATCTTCAAGGGTGTGTTTCTTTTGACAGTATGGCCCATAAGACAAAATAGTATGACTTGTTTTTTTAACTTTCTGAATTACTTCACAGTTATTGAATAATGTTAAGGGAAATCCATACATGTTCATCTTCAAGGGTGTGTTTCTTTTGACAGTATGTCGTCGATTGCAATGCATTATTCTATTAAGAAGTTTGTTTTTCTGAGTGCTTTAGTAAATTGTCAAGGAGTTCCTTGTTTGTTTTCCTCTCTTTTTTTATGGAGTTGTTTAATGCATGTAAATATAAGCCTCCAATACCTTAATTTTAACTTCTGGAAATGATATACCTAAAGCTCTTAGCAAGTCCTACATGCTGTTGATAAATTGTTTATGGTAATATGAACATCCATGCTTTAATTTCCTCTTAACAATTTATAGTATGCTGGTGTTCCTTCATCAGAACTAATTCTACTGATGTGATTATTTAATTGTGGTTCAAGTATTTTAATCAGTAATTTCATACTAGCGGAACAAGATATCATTTCCTCTGGCAGTGGTAGATTCTGTATACCAATAGTATGCTTTTATGATTAAATGAGCTTCTGAGGCTGAATATTTTCACTTGCTATTTTTTACAGTGTTAAACTCCGAGCCCGGCAAAAAGAACTACTTGCCCGAAGGAAGGCGATTAAAGAAGCAAATCCTGAGGGTCTTCTAGGTAACGAGTTACTCTCACATTCATCAGTCATTGCCAAGGGTGGGGATCTAGGGGCTGGACCAACACACTCGGTTCAAGAGTTGCCTTCTATAAACTTAGAGGACAGCAAATACACACAACTTTCAGAAGCTCAGAATGGCAACGCTGACTCCTTATCAAGGATTGACAAGCTTTCCAAACATAAAATGAGCAGTCACTTCGATGCTTCTGTCAGTAACCTAGGCCGTTCTCTCCCTGATATTTTTCTTCCTAGTCATCCTAAGGGGGGGCTGAGCATGACAAACAATATATCCACCAACAATTTGTTGCCCGTACTAGGGCTTTGTGCTCCCAATGCAAAACAAATAGAGTCATCAGAAAGCAATACTTCAAAGTTAAATTGGAGACAAAATAGACATGGATCCAGACAAGAGTTTCCATTCAGTCTTGCCCCTTGCTCTGGGACAACAATGGATGCTGAGGCGAGAAGTAAGGAAGTGACAGCAAATACCAAGCTGGCAGATGCATCCACAGAAAATTTACACCCAAGTTTCAAAAATAGCATCCCTGATAACAGTCTCCCATTTGTTCCCGTATGCTCTCTTAATACATGTCTGGATTTCGTTGTCAATTGTAGTTGGCATTACGGATCTGTCTTTATGATTTGTATCCTTTCCTTCTTTTTGTTTTTATTTTGCAGTTTCCACCCTCTGTGCATGGAAAGGAATCTGATGCATTTGAGAATTCAGGTGCTAGATTCTCTCATTTTCAGGAGAAGATGGCATTGCCAAACCTGCCATTTGATGAAAGGTTGCTGACAAGGTTTCCACTTACAACCAAGAGCATACCAAATTCACATCTGGACCTTTTGCCTAATTTATCTATAGGAGGAAGACTTGAATCTTTGAATGGATCTATTCAAGACCTTCCGACAATGCCAGCATTGCCTAATTTCAAAATACCCCCTGAAGATTTGTTCAGATATAATCAGCAAGACAGGGATGTACCCCCTACTTTGGGTTTGGGACAAAGGTCAACCACGTTCTCATCTTTCCCTGAAAACCATAGGAAGGTGCTTGAAAACATAATGATGAGAACCGGATCTGGATCAAGTAATTTATTGAAAAAGAAGTCAAAATCCGATGGGTGGTCTGAAGATGAGCTTGATTCCCTATGGATTGGTGTTCGTAGGCATGGGAGAGGTAATTGGGATGCTATGCTCCGAGATCCCAAGTTAAAGTTTTCAAAGTATAAAACATCTGAGGATTTATCAGTGAGGTGGGAAGAGGAACAGGTAAAGGTCTTTCAGGGGCCACCTTTTCCTACTCAAAGATCCTCCAAGATGACAAAGTCTACCAAATCAGCACATTTTCCCATCTCTGATGGCATGATGGAAAGGGCCTTGCATGGGAGCAAATTTTTCTTGCCACCAAAATTTCATAACCATCTGACTGACATGAAATTGGGGATAGGTGATTCTGCATCTAGTCTGTCACATTTTAGTGCATTGGACCGACCTAGTATGCAAAATGAACACTATGTATCCCTACCATCTTGGAGTTATGATAAAAACAGATCTAAATTTCCTGAAGGTGCTTCTGCTGAAACATCTGATAGACCAGGTACTTCTTCCAGTGTACTGACTGAAAGACCATTTCTGCTCAATTCTTTTGGAACCAGTACCTTGGGCTCTTTAGGTTTGAATTGCTCAGGCAGCATTGATGCACAGCAGAAGGAGGATGACCAAGGAAACACCAAGCGTGGAAAGTTGCCCATACTTCTAGATGGATCACAACATGATATGCGTGATAATCATGTTAATGTAGGTAATGGTGAATCTACTAGTTCTGGATTGTTATCTAATCCAATTAGATCTGATCGTTTGCACTCAAAAGTAGAGGAAGTGGGTGGAAGCAGTACTTCAAAAGACAAGCTTCCCCACTGGTTACGAGAAGCTGTTCGCTCCCCTGCCAAACTTCCCGATCCTGAATTGCCACCCACAGTATCAGCCATTGCTCAATCAGTTCGTCTGTTGTATGGGGAAGATAAGCCTACAATTCCTCCATTTGTGATTCCTGGACCACCTCCTTCCCTACCAAAGGACCCCAGGTGTAGTGTAAAAAAGAAAAAGAAGAGAAGATCACATAAGTTCAATCGGGGTCTTCCAGATTTTGCTGGAAACAGCAGGGACTTGCACAGCAGTCACCATGTTGATAATGGTGCCTCAAGCTCCATTCCTTCGGGCCCGCCATTGCCTCTACTTTCTCAGACAGGACCTCTAGGACCTCAGCAGATTGAATCTGACCTTAACTTGCCTCCTCTAAACTTGAAAGTGGCAAACTCGTCACACTCTTCAAAAAAAGCAATTTCAGGGATGTCTCCATCTCCCGAAGTGCTTCAGTTGGTTGCAGCCTGTGTTGCTTCTGGCCCCCATCTTCCATCGATCACTACCGGTGCATCGAACTTTCTTGACAGCAAGCTTCCATTGCCAAGGCCCGTTGGAAGAGCCAAATTCAAAGACTCAGAAGGTGCCTTTAGAAATAAGAATCCTAGGCAGGTTTCACCAAAAATTTGGTGTCCACCTCAAGAGCAAGAAGTACATGACCTTGACAGTGGAGATTCCAGCAAGACTCAGTCAGATCCCTCTCGGGTTGAACGGCCCGAAGAAGTGGAGGTATCATCTGAGGGAACTGTCTCAGACCATGCTGTGAGAGATCAGGAAACATAACTGTAGTATTTTGGATAAAAAAAAATGAAACCAATTCTTTCTTGCTGCTGAAGCCTTTTCACCAATGCGCTAGAATTTTTGTAGGTATGACAGTGAGTGAACTAGCAAATATAGGATTGTTGAGAACATGTAAAGTTTTTTCTCCAAGTGAAATGAAATATAGTGTTGCTTGCTGGATATTGTGTCTTGCCCTTTGTCTAGCATGGAATTTTCTTTTTTAAATTGGAGCCACATATAAATACAATAATTCATTATTACACTGCACAGTACTTCATTTACTTTTATAAGAATGGACTCTGAAGCATTATACAATTTACTTTTATAAAAATTGTTATTTGTGATTGAACTGAATGGGTCACTAAGAAAGTTTCTGAATTTTGTTTCCTAGACAAATCGCAAAATGTTGACCGGCAATTTCTTCCGGCATTTACATATTCACTTCATCTAACTCATACTTCTTAAAATACCAAAATTATTCTATATTTTATTGACTTTTTTTAGTTCTGGTTTGTAAAATCCGAAGACTTCGGAATACTTAATATTTGTGATTTTTTTTATTCTAAATTGTTTAATTTAAAATACAAAATTTGTATTTTGAATTGTGTAATATGTAATAAAATATAATATTTATATACTTCGATTTTGTATTTTAATTGAAAAATCTGAAATACAATATATTTTTCTTCCTACACCCCTCTATAGAATTGCATTATGTCTCTTTTGCTTCATTTTTTTTGGAGAGCATTCCTCCATCCCATGTCCTCTTCTATATTATGTCAACCATTGAGAAAGGTGACCATGGGATGATAGGGAAAGAGAATGTTCCAATGGAACAAGAATTTTGGAATAAAATATGTAGAACTATGAAATACATTTTGGAGCAAAATTTGTGAAACAAACTCTCCTTAGTGTATATAATGAGTTTTCTAAAACAAACTTTTTGGAACACATGACATGTGTTTTGGAACGAGTTCTTTTTTTCTCTTCTTCCTCTGTAACGTTCTCCTTCTCTTCTTTTTCTGCAGTGGTGATGGTGCAATAGTGGCTGCAATGGTAGCGCAGACGCTTTCAATCATTTCATCCAATTGTGAGGATACATGTTGGAAAATAGGGGTGTAGGAAGCAAAAGCCTTTAGAACGTGTGGAGTTGGATATTTGAAACTCTCTGGACCCTAAACCCATATTTGAAAGCGTGTTTATGCATTCTAAAAATTTTATTTTGAAAAATATTATCCTATTTCGAAAAATGTGTTCTAAAATCATAAATAATCACTTAAATTGCAAAAGAACAGATTATACTGCATTAAAAGCATTTTCAAAAAACACATTTAATATATCTAGGTATATTATCAATTTAACTACAACCTTTAAACATCCAAGAGTATTGAATGATTCAAACAAAAAGATTTCACATTAAAGAACATTTTCACCTGAATATTTTGTAGGAGCATCTAGATTTCAAACTCCGTTTGCTCCACCCTTGAAAAAACAACTAAATCAAAATCTAACTAGGTCCCTAAAAAATATGGACCCTCTCATGTTAGTGACAAGCTGTTTAACTTTGGGAATCCTTGTATATTTCTCCTTGGTTCACCAACTTTTCTGAAATAACATTTTTCTAAAATTGTTTATTTTTATGGTTTTTTTAAATCCAAGACCAAATTTTTCATTTACATCTATTTGAGAATTAAAGATGACATTCAAGTTATACTTTCCAATTTTTAATCTTGCAACTTCACCTTCATGGAATTTTACTTTTCCTTCTAAAATCTTGCAAGATTCCCATTCATAAAATTTAACTTTGAAATTAGCTTCACAACTACAATAGGAATTATAAATCATTTCTAGACTTTCCACATTAGTTTTAAAATTGTAGTTTTCCTCTCATCTAATTGCTTCACTTTATTTTCTAACCATCTATTATCTTCCTTTAATATATTGTTTTAAAAAATAGTCTTTTAACTTATTCATACATTTCATCGAAAGCATAAAGAAGTTGACCATTTTTTATTGTTAAGGCAAAAGTCCAATACCCTAGAATTTTTTTGAGTGCTAAAAATAGTTAAGTATAAAACATGATCATGTTTCGTTTGTAAGATGATAACTTTATGAAAACAATAGATCATGTAAGACGTAAATGTTTCATTTGATAAATGGTACAACATTGTGATCTCCTCTCTTAAGTATGATAAGGCATATACAAGACCAGATGAAACGTGGATAAAAATTCAGATTATACATACAGAGACTAAACTAACCTCAAACTTCAAACTAAATCTAGATGCTTATTCTATGTTGTAGGGAGTGTTCATCTACCAAAGAGATATGTTAAAGATGCGAGCCAAATTCAACATAAAATTCTTTTTTGGAAAAGAGCTAGAGCTACTTTCTTCACCAACCTCCTAACATAAAGAGTATTGTCAACTCTAATCCAGCTATATGCCTTGTACAATGTGCACTTTTACTATGAATTGGTGTAAAATGGTATGTACCTATGGAGACGAGTATTGTCAATAATCAAGGATATTTGTGTAAAGATGAAGTGCATTTAATGAAACAACTATATTCAAGCTTGATAACGAAAAAGGACATAAGAATAATTGAAGTTACTCAATAGACAGGAACTAACTCTCAACGATTATCTTCTTCCAGGACCTATGTAAATTCTTCAATCAAGAAGAAGAAAAGAGAACATAGGTTGCATTGTCACAAGTATTTATCAGAGTATTCTCAAAATTAAGATTTTAAACAAGTGCTTGGTTAGATGCAAGAACTATGATATGATCACAAGTTAATTTAAATGTGAAAATACATCAATCAAGTGATTTATTTAAGTTTCAAAAGTTGCATCTATTGTGACCTTTTAGACAAAAGAGATTCATTTAAAATAAGATTTCAAATATGTCTGTTTGAATAAATATATGATGAAGTGTTGAACTAACATAGTTCGTATTTCATCAGATGTACCATTTTGAAAACTACTTATGAAATCATACTTCGTTAAGTCAGTCTGCTTCATCAAGTCAACTTAGTTCAAACTTACATTTGTATGAGTTCATCAACGAAATATTTATCATCTAGCATCTCAACTAGAAATTTTACTAGACTTATAGTGAGACTATGTTTGTGAAAATTTTTAGAAATTAATTAAATCATAATTCAATCATTCCTTCTTATGATTTTCCTATTTTTCACATTTTTATTTTTAGAAGAATAAGTGTTACTTACACTATTGGTTTCTGAAAATTTATCAACCAACAAATATGGGTTTGCTTCTTCTTAGTTGTTGCTAGACACACTTGAAAAAGATGAGGCATTATCCTCCCAAACAACAAAAGCTTTCTTCATTTTAAATATTTTCTTATATTTCTTAATCATCAACAAGATTAGTTTCTAATAAATGACATTTAGGTTTAATTGTCTAGGCTTACTACACTCATAACATATTATGCTAGAGGGTTGATCACTCTTCTTGTTTGTCTAGCTTAGTTGTTGGGTTTTGCTTTTGTTCTTGTTTCTTAAGAGCTTTAAAACTTCTTGACCATCAAATTCATATTTTCACTATCTAAATCTACATCTAGAGTTTTTTAGTCCACTCTCAAGCTCATCTATTTACTCTTTTTTTCCTCTTCCCCTTTGAGTATTGTTCTCTTAGCTTTCCAAGAGTGTTGTCATGTGCATGGTTTCTAAGTCTATTGATTTAGATATTGTTTACCATGGCTTGTTTAAACTTTTCAAGATTTTTATATTTAATTCTTCAATGTCAAATTTATTATATAGTACAATCAAATTTAATTATTAAGTACCATGGTTTTAGTTACTAATTACTTTATATTCTAAAATAATTTTTATTAGTTTTTTAGAGACTAATTTAAAATCTAAAATATTAGTAGTTAAAACTTTAGTAATTAATTTATATATCAATTTAGAAATATTTTAGATGTTAATAATTTTTTAAACTCTAAAATAATATCTAAATTAATTAATATAGTAACTAATTATTATTTTTTTCAAGTTTAATTGTTATTTAATAACTTTCATTTAGTATTATATGTGGTTTTCTCATAGATTTGATAAAACAGGGCAGGTTGTTCCTCCACTATTTTTTATTTGTTCTTTCTTTCTTTGATTAATGTTGTTTGTGGTGAATTGAGATATAATAAACTTAGTGATGCCTTAAAATTCTTTAATTTCTATTAAAAAATCATATTTTATTGTTATAGTTTATTTTAATAAAGTAAAAGTAATGAAACGTGAAAATATATTTATAATATTTAACAGATGTATTAAGTAATTAATTTATTTACTAAAAAGTATTTTAACGACTTCGTCAAACATTTTCAATATTAAATGGGTGAACATTACGTAATATTTTGAAGCTTTATATTCTATTTGAAATAAAGTAAATGATAAGTTATAAAATAGTTTTAACTTAAATTGATATGTTTTAGGCGTAAATGGAAATTATTCTCTCAAAATTTTAAATTTTTATTTAATAATTTAATTAAAATAATTGTTTACATTATCATCAAATCACATCTCAATTATAAACTTTTAATAATTATTTAAAACTTATATCTAAAGTGATTTTTAATTGGTTGATAATTTAATTTTAATTTATTTTAATCCTGTTTTGGGAATTAAATTATATGATATGAACCATTTAAATTATGCGTTTTTTCTTAAATAATTAATATACTAAATTATAATCAAGTCAGGTCCTAATTAAAAAAAGCATGTGAAACTAGCAAACAAACATCTTCTTAATCCTTAATCATCGATTTTATTAATCTTATATCCACTCAAAAAAAAATCTATAAATTTTCCTAATTATTAGTAAATACAATAAATAATGTTATATAAAATTTCCTAATTATTAGTAAATATAATAAATAATGTTACATTTTTAAGATATTAATTACAATTAGTTTTAACTTTAGTATTAAGAATATTTACAAGAAGATAAGGACCCAGCATCCATGTATATAAGTACATAGTTCTGTTCTCTTAAGTACTTATTACTGGGATAACATTCAGCAGAAAGAGGATATAATGCAACGAAATACAAATAATTAATTTTATATTATTAAAAATTTAATTAATATGATTTAAATAAAAATGTTTAGAAATTATACAATTGAATAAAATATATACCCAATCCATACATTACATGTTTTTCTTATTGCATTTTATTGTTAAAAATTATTTAATTTATTTGCTTAAAAAATACAAGAGTTTGTAATTACATATTTAGAGATTAACTATCACAATTAAAAAAAAAAATGTACCTGTATAACTATGCATTCCACTGATTCAATGAAATGATGTTCATATAATTAAAGAAATAGAAACTAGTAGAACATATTGTATTGTATAATATTACATACATCAACTAACCTTTATTGATTAAGAAAACAATAGATTTAACTTTTATAAAGAAAGACAATTATATGAAAGTGAGTGAAAAGCTAGCATGTGATATGATTTGAGTTTTGAGCACTTGAAGAGAAATAATGTGGAGAAGAGCTCATTGTCAGAAATTTATTATTGTAGTTTCAGACATCACTAACAATAAACCATCTTTAATCTTTGATTAAAAAATATAATACAAGTGGTCTAGTGCTACTTCTAATAATCTCTCTACTTTGTGGGAATCACGTGAAGACATTAGATTAAGGAGAATTCAACAAAATAATCAGATTAAAAAATCTAATATATTTGACTAAGAGTATTTAGTAAGATACTCTAGTTTTTAACTATATTTTAGATGATATCTTATTTAATCTTCTTTCATTAAAATATTTCATATTTTAACATATTTTTCTATTATTCTTAATTTTTATATTATTATCTATTTTCAATTGTTGCCTATATTATAAGATTATCTTTCTTTATTATTTTGGGTTGAAGAAAAATGTATTTAAAAATGTATTTTAATTATTACATTGTTTTTAATATTGGTTGAGTTATTTTTTAATTTTTTTACGTAGTTTGAATTAAAAAAAATAGCATTATAAGTTAAAGTAACTAATATTCTATTATGTATATGAAAATTGTAAAAATAATAATAATATGACACCAGTTTGATCTGATAAGTAAAAATATTTAAATAAAATTAATTATTTAAATAAAAATATATATAAATTTTAAAAAAATAAACTAAAGAATTTAATTATTTTATAAGATCTAAAATTATAATTATATAATAATATACTTTTTTTTTAAAAAAAATCAGTTTTATTTATATGATAAAGATAATTAATTATATTTTTTTATATTAGTTTACAATTTATCAACTAACTTACTCACTAATTTTAATAAATATTTTTAATCTAATAAGCTATAATTTATTATTTTAGAATTTATAAATTAGAATCTTATTAGCTCAAAATTATATCAATTACCTCCTATTTGTAAAGTCTAAAAACTGTTTCATAACTTGAGAATCTAGTAGGAAAAAAATAATTACTTGGACTGAGTAAACTTGAATAGGTATCTTCAGAATAGTTTTAAAGTATTTGGGTAGTTATGGATTTTGCTGTCACCTGTATCTTTGTGCATGGAATCATAAGATATCAGAAACCAAACAGACATACAAACTTATATAATTAACTACTATAGTTTAAATCATGGGTGTTGATGCTGAATTTGTTGACCGTTACTCATAAAAAAAAATATGCTCAATAATGCTATATTTGCAATATAATTTTACAATTTATTTTTCCGTTTATCTCTTTCCACTATATAATTTATTTTATCCTCTATTATTCTCTTCTTAACCTATTTTTCCTCTGTTGTAAAAAAAAAACATTAACTGTTATTGCACAAATCGTAATATATATTTATTGAATACATTATTCTAACTCTTCTCATAGGTATACTATCTTATAAATAATTAAAAAAGTTAATAAGAGAGAAAATTGAAAAAAACAATGAAATATAAGTTGATTTTGGTTTAATCCCAAGTCTCATCGTCGATGGTGAGAATTATTTTAGGAAGAAGTTTGAGGGTTATAAATTAATCTCTCCTCCTTCATTGTTAGTATCTCAATTTGTAATATCTTGTCTCATAATAATAATAATAAAAACGGATTGATATTATGTTATTTTTTTCTATTATAATATTTAATATTATTTGTCGGATAGTTTGGTTAGTGTTTTGTTTTAATGGAAAAATTACTCGGTTTTTTCAACGGTATATAATTAAATAATTTCCTCATTTATGTTTCCATAAGAGAAAAAGAAAACAGTGGAAGTTAACAACTGTGAGCATGCATGTGTGTTGGTTCTAATTTTGTTGACCATTATTTGCGGAATTTTGTCTCATAACTTCTCAAATAACCTATGCATGCTTCCAGAGACTAGCTCAACTGCACATGGCTGCTGCCCATATTTCAAGAACAAACACACTCGCTCTCTTTAACAATGCATTATGCTCAACTCTTATCACTTCCTTTCTCACTCATTTTTCCATTCTGCAAATAATACTACTATTTCATTTCACTACAACTCAATCAATAAAACACCATTTTTTTGTTGTTCATAATATAATTAACTCTTTAACATCTCACATATATTCTCCTTAAAAAAACTCAATAACATAGAAGAAAAAGGTAGGTTGTGATGTGAATATACACGGAGAACATTTCATCCAATAATCATTAACTTAATAACATCGTTTGACTTTATTCCAAAGAATAAACCCATATGCTATTAAACAATTTTTATCCTGCATAAAATAATCGTGCGGCGAAAGCTTCTAGGCTTTGTGTTTTTCAATTAATCTTTATAGTTCTTTCTCTTTGACCACACTGTTCCAATTCCGGACAGGAATAAAAATTTAAATAGAAAGATTCGTTAATTTATTCGTATGAAATCTAAATGAATTTGTAGTAACGTGGCATGTTGAAATGAGAGTTCTGAAGAGATTAGCAGTGAACATGGTTGAAGTTAGCCGAGCTAATAGAAGTAAACGAAATTAACGAAAAGATAACTGATATAATTCAATATATATGTTACGCAAGACATTAGATCCCTACATTGGAAATATTTCTGTGAAAAGAAGAGATTGATAAGAAAAAGGAAGAAGAAGAGGTTGATTGTGGTGGTTAATGGGAGTTTTCTGATGGTAGTTGAAGAACGGGGCATGAAGTTGTTGGATTTGCCACAAACCTTGAAGAAAAAGCGTAGAACTTATAGTAATCTTCATCCATTAAGGTGCCACATCCAGTGGAATCAAAGTTCAAGGAATAGCTCAACGGATCATAGCGGCACTGGAACGAACCTTGTCGAGTGCCACTTTTTGCTCGCACTTTGCAGCCACGTCTCTTGAGTCTCCTCATCAGTTTTGTCACCAAACAACAACAGTAGCATGTTGACACCATGGATTTGGTTGCCACAGTAGTGGCAGTGGTGGTGCTTGTGGACGTGGCAGATTCATTTTGCATCTTCATGCTGTTGCTGCTGCAGTTCTTTTGAGAGCTTAAAGGCCACATTTCTTGTGTCATGCAACTTCTGGAAAGGAATATATGAATGTTCAATGTTGTTGATGATGATATAGTGAGTGAGTGAGTGAGTGAGTGAGAGTAATGTGGATTGTGGAATATGAAATCGTATATTATTCTCTTATAGGAGCATTGTTTGACTGTTGGAAGAACTTGCATATATTTTAAGCTGAACATGCACAGTGTTATCACATGACCCATATATTATATAATTGGTGTGACAGTAAGAGGTATTTAAAAAATGAAATTCTGTTATGTGTATATATAATATATATTAATGCAAATCTTTGAATAGTTGAGAATAAAGAAAAGTTGTAAAGGCAAGAATCAGAAGAATATGTATAAGTTGGTTCACTGCAAGATACATCAGCCACGTGATTACTATAATTTGAATAGACTTAGCTATGAATACATGAAAATGTAGTCTTTGATTTTGTATAAGAAAAATGATTACATCTGATTTGATGACGAATGATAATGGGGCGAGGTGATGGACTGATGGCAGAGCAAAAGCAGTGCTTTTCTTTTGTTTTTTTCCAGTTACCATATCTTTTTCTTTTTACTTTTTTTAATCTATAAGTACTTTTTGAATTGAAGATCAAATATGGAAGTTGTGTGTGTAGAGCTTGGATTATCACTTCAGAGAATAGGCTCTACAAATTTTCTTCAATCATTGTTATTTTGTTTACTTTCACACCCAAAGCCTCATCATTTTCATTTTTAGTTTAGCGTGTCAGACAATGTTTTAGATGTGATTTCAAAAATAAAATTTATTTTAGGTTTAAATCATTGTTGGTCCACGTGATTTTTCAACAATGTGTAATTTTTGGTCTTCATAAAAATTTAATAGCATATTTGATTCTTTAAATTTTGCAAATTAAGTAATCTAATATGGTATTTATTATTAACAACAAATGTTAAATTTTATAATTAAACACTTTTATTAATAGAGATGATGATTTAACATTATGGGATGTGACGAGAACAAGGAAGGAATAGCTATATCCTCTTGGATTTAGTGGTTAGAACTATACAACATTTTTCTTCTCCAACCTTTCTAATGGTTTTAGAGAGTATGATATGCTTAAAAATTTTCAGAGATGGGAATGGGTGAATAGGTGTTCAAGGAAACTGGTTTGAGTTCGTGAGATTCTATGACATAAGGAATGCACGATAGATGAAACAAGGAACTGGACAACATTCATATTGACAATGTCAAAATCTCCAAATATAGAAGAAACGGACAAATAACTCTCAACCTTTAAGGAATACTGTCAAATCTGACATAAATAAACAACAACACTAATTAGTTTGGAGAGAAAAGAGAAAGAAACCAACTTTTGCAAAAACTGCAAAAGGTTCGATTTCACATACCCAATGGAATGGACATATCATACAAACCATTACAGAAGATACCTTGTGGCTCAAGCAAAGGTTTATAGGTTACATGCAAGACTACTATTTGTCACTTAATATGATTTCTAATGAGTTTGTAAAAGGGAGTATGAACATGTTTCAAGTAAGGTACATGGGGGATAACTTAGTTTTGCTAACACTTACGGGAAATCATTGAGCAAAATAAAGAATGGTTCGAAAGCTTGTTCTCAACTATTGTACCATGGTCGAAAAATGGTAATGTTTGGTAATAGGATGTAATGGGTATTAAAGAATTTGTTGTTATGGAACGCAGACTATTTTCGCAAGGTAACAAATTTTGTATCCATAGACAAGGTATATGAAACATGGGACAACATAGAGTATGCAACATAAGAGACTTTAGAAAAGTATTCTATAATCAAAATATGGCTCGTGGAGAAATCTGAATGAGAGTGGAAAAAAACGTCCATGAGTCGTGATGGTGGAAGAAAGACTTGAGAGGTGTGCGAACAAGGGCATGGGGAATGGTTTGATTAAAGTACAACATGGAAGGTAGGACAAAGAGATAAAATATTTTTTTGGAAGCATAGGTGGTGTGGAGAGTTCTTCTTTATGCATAAATATCCTAGAACATATGGGAATGTAGTTGCTAAGAGTGCAACAATTAAGGAGGTTGGGAGATGGACAAGGAATAAATGGGAATGAAGCATACAATTGAGAAGAACTTGATTTAAATGAAAAAAAAAAAAACACAATACATGGAGTTTGCCCAAGACATAAAAACTCGGGATTCACAAGGAAGGAGGGGATGAATGGGTATGGAAGGATGAGGAGGTGGATGAATACACAGTAAAATCAACATACAAAAAGTTAGAGAGAGTTTATATTGGGGAGAATAATGAACTTTTTAAATTATTTTGGAGGACAAAGGCTCAACCATCTACACACCACATAGCTTGGAAAGTAATCGTAAGTAGAATCCCAATAGTGGAAAATCTAAGCAATAGAGGTGTACATGCTCAAAACAAGTTGTGTGTAATGTGCAGAAGGAGCAATAAAATGAGTGACCATCTTTTTATCACATGCAATGTGGCTGGTAGAGTATGGAATAAGTGTAACACATGGATAGGGGTTAGTACAGTCCAACATCACCAACCTAAGTCTTATTTCTAGCATTTTAGTACCTCAACCTTATGTGAGGTGGGGAATATAATCTAGAAAGGGATGTGGGCAGGTGTAGTCTTTTGTATCTAGGAGCACAAAATCACAATTATCTTTAAAAATGCAAGGTTAGATATGGAAGAGACATTCAACAAGGTGCAACTAAAATTGTGGGCTTGGTTACATTTTATGTTTAGTAAAGCAGTATTTTCTTACTCTAACTAGTATTTGTGCTCATTAGTATGCGTCCAAATGATATGTACAATATACAAAAAGGGGTAAGATATATTTATGAGTTCTGAAATTTTGAAACCTTCGGAGAATAGGAAGAAATGTAGTTATGCATTAGGTGTAAAATTAGGATTTAATGTAACTATCATTTTGTATTGGATGTAACTATATGTTTTATGGATAACATGATAGTCTTGGATGGAACTATATGTTTTGTGGATAACATGACTCAAGTTTGCAAAACCTAGGATTGAAGTTTTATGCAAGTAAATAGATGAAGCAAGCGGGTGAGAGGATAATCTTGGTTAGAATGAATAGTTAATTGTGCATAAATAGCCATGACACATCACAATATGCTCTTATATTGCAAATCAACAGGAGAATGCTAAGGTGGAGGAGACTAAAAGGATGCATTTGTTTTTCTAGCTCTTGACCACTTTTCTTTTGTTGTTCTATATAGCAATCATTGTTTGAAAGTTTGTATAAATGTCAAATGTAGGAGACTTGATGCAAATCAAACTTGGTGCAAATCTAACAAATGTTGTCATGTTCAGCTAATGAAAGCACAAATATTTCTTAATAAATTCATTTGAAATAGGAATGTAGGGGCTTATAGAGATATATGAGATCCACTGGTTTTTATGTAGTGAGTCACTTTTGTATGATTGAGATTAGGGAGCAGGGTATGTAATGGCTGAAATGTTATTTTTGTGAATTATAGAGACTATATCATATAACTTTTTTTACATAGAATTGGACATCCCTTAAATACATCTAATTTATTTATTCTTTATTGTTTAAAAAAAACACTTTTATTAATTTGTATCAAACATTATTATAATTGATTCACACTTCAATATATTTTCAATCATAAATCAAAAAATACATTAACATTAAAATCAAAAAAATTAGAAGACTAAGGAATTAACTTAAATGTTTATAAGAATAAAAAATTACATTGACAAAATCATGGGAACAAAATATAGATTTGAAATTTCTGTTAACAAGTTTTCTATCAAGATAGTAATTTACTTTTGGGATAAGTATCATTTAGTTTTGCAACTTAGCATTATATTAGTTCAATCTTTTAAATTACATTAAATATATAATGTATTTTTATTTTTTAATATAGAACGAATTAACGGATGTATCAGTATTAAGGAATCCAATACTCTTATCATTTCCATCATTTATCTTTATATAATGGGATACAATATTATATCTATTTTTATATCATCTTTAATTGAATAGTTCTACATTTCATTGAAAATAAAAGTACACAATTTATCTAACTAAAATATAACTACATAAACCCTTAATAAAAATTAATCATATAATTCCTCAATTTTTATCTTCATAAAATTATTTATATTTCTTAAAAATTATATTTTCTACATATAAAGATGAATACAAAATAATTATTGTTAAAATGAGTTGAAAATTTTGAGTAATTAAGTTATCAAAATCAATATATTTTAGAACATACCAAAAATTTAGCAGAAAGAATCTGCTTTTCACCTTCAAGCTTTTCCATACAAAACTATTATTACAGTGGCTTTTGAGTCTTACTTAGATTCAGTTTTGGTGGCATTAATTAATTTATTTACGTTTTATTTTGTTAATCGGAGGGTTAAGCTTTGACAACACCACTCTTTTATGATCATGTGCACCCAAAAAGTTAAATTAAATGATGTTAATGATTTCATCGTACTTTTATTGAAATGCTAAATAACCCACATATATACATTATATTAAATCACAGATTTCAACACTATTATTAAGAATAAATAGTACAAATTCTTTTTAAGCAACTTGTTTTACATAAAAAACAATATTAAAAGTTATGTAAATCTAAAAAGTATTAATTGTGAATTTTTTATTTACACTACAATAAAATCATCAAATAAAAATCAATATTTAGATATCAAAATAATTAATTGTAATAGTAAATAAATTAGAGACCATTTTAAAAACTAAAAAAAATGGTTTTTAAATTAATTTTTATTATTATGAAAAAGTTTTTAAATTGGTATCTAATTAGCTATCAATGTTTTAACTACCAATTATTTAAATTCTAAATTTGGTAGAAAAAATCTTAATTACTAATTAAATACCAATTTAAAAAATATTTAATAATAATAGAAGTTAATTTAGAAATCGAAAATTAATTTAGTCTCTAGCAACTAATTATTTTTTATCTCTAAAATTAGTTTATATTTCATGATTTACTAGTAAATCAAATAAAACTCGTAGTTGTCAAGTTATTTTTAGGTGGCATTCTATTGTTTAAAATTATAAAAATTAATGTATATTATGAAATAACTACATGTAATTGATGTACAATTATTTTAAAATTTGGTGAATTAAGATATTGATTATATATATGCCAATATAAGATGAAGCATTTCTATTTAGTTTTAGCAAACAAGATACGGTATTGTAAAATTCTAGGAAACCCACTTTCAACAAGTTCCAACCATATAGATATTTCTGTATTTTCATATAACTCAGACTTTCTTGTAAAAAGTAAACCATTAAAAGAAAATTATATATTAAATTAAAAATTAAATAATAAATCATAATTTTAAATGTTCTTCCTTCTTTTAATAAAGAAATTGATCTCATAAGTAAAATGTTAAAACTATAAAACTATTACGATCCTCTGGAGTCAATCAAAAGAAACAATTTATACGTAAAAAACTAAAAAAAAAATGTTCCAACAAAAGATATAAAAAAAAGTATTTATATTATAATTGTAATATAAGTAAAAAACATATACCGTATCTTCACAATAAATTAATCTCTACATTCGCACTACCTATTGAAAGAACAAGTTAAAAAAAGGAGCAAAAGTATGATTACAAGAAAAAATGAAGATCTTATTACTGTTACAAATATTAAAAACAAACATGATATTTGAGGTTAAAATGATTATTTTAATTTAACTAATTTTCATTTGTTTGAATTAAGGATCGTGATAGCTCGAAAATAAAAACAATATTATGTGTTGTTTCTATTTGGGTACAACAAAAAGATCTAAATTAACCAATAACTTTTACAAAATTGGATTAAAATCTTAAAAGAACAAGAACCTCCAAATTACTATACAATAGCAAATTAGAGATTTTATTCAAAATTAACACACATGGAGAGTGAAAACATACAAAGTGGATCCTAAAAGAATAAAAAACACATCTAAACCTAGAATGAAATCAACATATCCATAGTTTTTAAAATACCAAAAATACTCTTTATTTTATTAATATTTTTTATCAATATAAGTAAAAACTCATAATTATAGAATTCGTAAGGTATTTCTAGATAAAAATATCATTTGAATTCTATAAACAGAATGTGTTTCTTTAAAAACATACGTTATGGATTATAAAATCTTCAAAATATTTCTAAACTTTCCGATTCTATAATCCATAATGTATTTTTTTTTATAAATATTTTAGATTATAAAATCCAAAAGATATTTTGGAATCTGAAAATACTTACTATCTAAGATGTGTAAATTAAAAAATATATATTCATTTTAGATTATAGAATTCGAAAAAAAATTTATGGGGAAATACATTATAGATTATAATCATACATTTAATATTAGAATCTGTAATGCATATTTTTTAAGAAAAAAATTTGCATAATCTAAAAATATTTGCAGATCCATAAACATTTTTCTGATTCTACAATTTGAGATGTGTAAATAAAAAAAATAGTGGAATTCAAAAAATATTTCTAACATGGGGTGTGAGGAGAAGCTATGGAGGTAGAGGAAGAAACTACCCACAGAAAAAAAGAGTTAAAAATGAGTCCTTCTGATTAAAAAAATGTTGGACTAAAAGTGAAGTAACATTGCACTGCATAGGAAATGAAGGAGTGTTGCAGTGAGAGTGAAGAACTGCAATGTACTATGTGAGAGATCAAGAGATAGGTCACATTGAGCTATGCAACTCCTTCCGAATCCTCACATTGGGATGATTTTTTTTTAATTAAATAAGTTTAAACAAACTCACCCCTGAGTAAAGAAGACTAATAACTCAGATGAGATATTTAATATTTATTATTATTTTTTGTCATATTTATTATATATAATTATTTATTTACTGCTTCCTCCATAGATAAACTATATAGACTAATAAAAACAGATTAAACTCAAAGCCATTTAGATTGAATTTAAAATTTAAATAAAACTATCAAATGATTTTTTCTCTACAGAATTCATCCAAACATCTCTATGTAGGATCCTTTGCTCCTAGGGTTGACTTCTGAGATGATAAAATGATATTTGATCTGCAGAAACCATACTACGCCAGCACCTTTGTTATCACTTTTGGCATTCTGTGACAATAATAGCTATGAAAAAAAAAAACTAAATAAGAAAACAGAAGTAGAGAATATAAAGCTTAGATTCCACATGAAGCAATTTAGATTCCACCCAACAAAAATATAAAGCTTAGTTGCGCCTAACTCACCTATAACTTTGAGTTTGTTCAACTTGTGTCCCCCTTACTTTAAAAGAGTCATCACCAATGTATCCCCACACACGTACTTTTACCCCATATGTTTAGAAAAGTTCTGCAAACTCTACCAAACTTTCCCATAATTTGCAGTTTGTTCACCTTACCTAACCTTTAATTTGGGAAATTTTCACTAAATCCACAAGGTATCACTAGTAGAGAAAATAATCAAAATTTCAAATGATATTAAGTAGCTAGGCAGCATGAAATGGAGAAGAGTTAAAACAACCTAGTTTTAACAGAAAAATGAGTTGAAAATCAATGTAGCCATCTGGGACCAATAGTTTCAATTTTTAAGAGATAATGCCAAAAAAATTCTTCTAAGTCAATTCCTCCGAATTGAAAAATTGATTACCATAAGCAAAGTGTTGTTGTTCTTATGCTACACTTAGCTCAACTTCGCAAAAAAAATGGCAATCACAGAAGGACAGGGGCTATATGCTGCTATACATAGAAAATTTGACCAACGTTTAAGAGACTCTCATGAGGAACATTGAAGATCACACTATTTTCCCTGCATATCTTCCTAAGAAATGCATATATATAATCAACAGCTATTTTCTTGTAGAACCTTGATTCCCTCCTTGCCCTCACAACTGTGTTTCCTAGAATGTGAACCACCCCAGCATCCCTGCAGCTATTCAAAAATTCAAGTTCGTCTACTTCTGTCTGGCTGCTTGTTTGACCAGAAGACCTGACAGTAATATTCATGTGATGTGGTGATCTAACTGGTACTATTGAATCTATTGAGGACATTGTTAAATCCATATTGGAAGAAACTGTACTTCCATTGTTATGCATAAGGCCATCTCTTGGATGCTCTATTTGCTGTCCATATAAACTGTATTCATCTGAATCTGAACATCCTTCCATCATAGACTCCAGTCGAACGAATGTGAACAGATTCTCGAAGAGTTTTCTCTCAAAATCATCATCTTTCTTATGCAGGTCTTTATAGCCATACCGTGCCACACATCGAAAGATGTGGAAATTCTTAGGTCCAATTCTCTTGACAAGGAACCTCTCTTCTTCCGGGACTGTGTAGACAGGAAGGTACTTCACACATACAAAAACAACAACGGAATGAATGGCTGGTAGGTTGGTAATGAAATGAGAAAAAATGTGGGGCACTCCACTTGCAAGTTCTGTGTAGACCAATCCAATTCCGGGAACGCGAACAAGTCCTAAACTTGGGCCAAGACCCAGAATCCATGCCATTGAGACCTTACTATGCATTTCAAACTCATAGCGTTTCACAGTACCGTAATGCCAAACAGACATAATAATCAGAAATGCTCCAGCAATTGCAAGTGGAACCCACCCACCCTGATCAACTTTGAAGAGGACTGAGGAGAAGTATGTGCATTCCACAATCAATGATAAACTAGTGAAGATGAGGACGAGAATCCAGTGGCAACGCCACACTAGTATCATGATTAAAATCATAAGGAATGTAGTAACTAGCATGACTATCACAACTGCAGTACCTGTTACAAAAACAATAAATATACAATTGAGTTCCTACAATTTCGAAGTTTAACTAGCATACTGGAAGAAAGGCTGTAATGACATTGTAAAACAGAAGCATTAAACATGTCCAAGAGCATTACAAAGTTTCCTAAACCGTGTTGTTTTGAAACACAAAAGTGCAAAAGGTAGGGAAAGAACGTTATAGGGCTATTTTGAAAAATTTACTCAAACATTTGAAAATATTTGGTTGTTTATACTCTCTTGACATTGAAATAAGGCTACCACCATCCCGATAAACACCTTTTAATTTTAATCTTACACATTCATGGTTAGATCTTATGGTGAAGATTTAGTTCCCATATTCATATACCTCTTGCTCTTCTTTCTCTCTATATGTGTGTGTAATTATTTTAAGTTAATGGAGATTGAGAAATTTTGCTACATGTTTGTTATTTTTATCCGTTCTGATGAAAAAACGGAAGGGGGACTGTTCTGTTATTTAGCTTGGAAAAGGATATTGAACGCCACATTTAAGAAAGATGAAATGTGAGTAACAAGTCAAGGGATTGATCACTACAGGTTACCTGATCAAATCAAATTTGATCCATAAAGTTCTCACAAAGAGAAAACTCAATTTTCTTCAAATAAAATTCATATAGCTCCCTCATTATATTACAAGTACATCCTTTTATAGGTTAAATTAGGTAAAACCCTCTAAATTCCACATTAATTCCCAGTAAGTAATCTTTAATATTCACTAGTAATTAACTCCCACTAGTGTTACCTTTAATTCCCACTATATGCACCTTATACTATTTCCCTCATGAGAGACGTGAATAATTCACCTTATATTTTTTTTATCTTCCCTCCAAGGATATTCATCCTCAAGTGTATAGTTGGACTGGTTCAAGTACTAGTATGTATCCTAATCCATGCATATACAATACAAACTACACACAGACAATGCGTGATATTGAATTCAATTTATAATTCTCCATCTCTAGTGATGCCCTCCAACATGGTATGAGATCTTGATCTAACACCATGTGGAAGACCTAGATTTCTACTTTGATAATCCCTTTACTGCAAAACAAACTTGAAAAACTGAGTTGAATATCCCGTTCATATCAATTGGCTCTATTTCTTGATAGCTGTTAGTAATTTGTATGATCCAAACAGTAGCCCGTATAGGGAGCACACATCAAGCTTGTTTCTGTGATGGTTTTGGCCATACAAAGTGGAAATCGTCTTAAGAAAGGTGTTACAAAGATCCTGCGGTAAGGGAGTTTATAAACAGGATAACCAGTGGGTTTGACCTTATCTTAGTATAGGCTAGGTTTGTCAGTGTATGTACTACACTTGTAAACACCCTAATACTTGCATGTACAAGGAGGCCAATGAAGTTTGTTAGTCAATCCCATTTCACAGTTCTCTCTCTTACGATTGTTTCTCTAACATAATGTTTGTTGTGCATTTTAACATTTGCAAACAAATATAAAGGGTGGTCCAGTGCACAAGGCTCTCACCTAGTATGTGGAGGGTAAATGTACGCAGCCTTAACCCCCCACAAAGCAGGATTGTTTCCAGGACTTGAACCTGTGAGCTCCAGGTCACAATGCAGCAACCTTTCTGTTGCTCCAAGGCCCACCCTCATTATCCATCTTGCATATTTAAATGTAATTCATATAGGACCAAAAACAACAAGATATTCAAATGGGAAGCACGTAGCATAAGCAGTATGCTAGCGTTTGTGTATGAATATACATAAACTTGTCGGACAAGATCAATATGTCTAAATGGGATGTACAAACTGCATAAAGGTTGTACGATATAATCTTAAGGTTAAGGAGTAGTGCTCATTAGTTGATGCAAGCTACTAAATGAAATTACTTACTAATACTTCACCAAATAAAAAGAAAACTGAGAACTTATAAAAAAAAGAAGAAAAAATGAAATTGATTTCTCTATAAGCTAAAATTAGTTTATGTATAATGGCTTATTAAACAAACTTTTCCATAAGGACTTCTATGAGAAAAAAGATGAAAAAATGAGACAAGCTCCTCTGTATGTTAAAATTAACTTCTGCATAATGTAATTCATAGAAGCTTTCTAATATAATTTCTCTAAACTTTTATTTTTTACTTGTGCATGAGTTAATTTTAACTTGTGGAGAAGTTCATTTCACTTTTTCTTCTTATTTTCTCTTGTAGAAGTCTATAGAGAAGTTTGTCCAAACAGACTCTTCTAAGCTAATTTTGTAGAAGCTTTTTCATATTAGCTTCTCCAAAAGTTAATTTTTTGACTTATGTAGAAGCTTATTTCGTTTTTCTTTTTTCTTATATTTTCTTTTTTAAGGATTAAGATCATTTTGTTTCTCAATTGTCTTCTTATCAAGACTAAAATTGAAAAATTTACATCATGTGCATGCTAAAAACAACAGCATATTCATCTTAACATGAAGCAAGGGGAAGACTTACCATATGCATTTCCAATCTGGTTTTGATTTTCAAACCCAGCGGTAACAGCAATACAAAGAACCATAAGGATCCAATTAATATCTGGAACATAAATCTGGCCAAGGAATTTCTTTGATGTATATACAACTTTTACTCTAGGGAAACATCCAAGGGCAAGAGCTTGCTTAATAATTGAAAAAGTTGCAGTTATTGTGGCCTGGCTTGCAACTATGGCTGCCAATGTTGCAACAATAAATACTGGCCAGTATATTCTATCTGCAATATTATGGATAATCAACATCTAATATATAAACAAAACAATTAATAAATGAACAAATCTGCATCATCAAACAGAAAAAGTAGACAATTCTTGTAATAGGTTTATAAAGTGTGTAATATTACTCAGTAAGGAAAACATGTCAAAATAAGAGTATTTGAACAGACTGGATGCAAGCTTTAACATAAGGAAACAGATACCATCGCAGTTCAAAATATATAAGCAAGCAATGAGAAAAGACACAAGAAAAGTTTGGTAGTGGAAATCCAACAATTATTGTGACCATTACATCTAATATTTGAATTGACCATTCTGAAGTACATTCACAGCCATTTTACAGACTAAAAAATAACTCTTAGAATTCTATAACAGTGATCTAACATTACAACTATAAAGAGTCACATAAATACTACTAAATAATCTTCTTAATACATCTTCGATAAGCATTCAATCTCCATTAAAAAATTGTAACGGCACATTATTCAACAAAAATGATAAACCTGATCAGCTAAATTCTGCATTAGAAAAGTGAGGGGATGCTCTGAGGCAAGACATTCTAGTTATCTAATATAGAAAAAGAGAAGATATTGAAAGGAACAACCAACACACAGGTTAGGCTTCAGTACTCATACACATGCACTCACTCTCTCTCACATACACACAGAACTAGCCCCTATATCTAACGTCTAACTTAACCAAAAGGGACAAAACATCATTATAACTCTCAATTATACTCAATCTAATAATTAAGGCTTAACCTTGTCCTTTTGAGATGTATATTATCTATTCCAATTCATTTCAGTTGCTAAGGACAAGTTAAATTTATTACACAGCCTGGCATATGCAAGGATGATTTCATTGTAAAGTATAGAAAGAAAATTATAATAAATTAATTAACATATATTTGAAAATAGGAGGGGGAAAAGGAGAGAAGCATCCATTAAGTTTTCAATTCTTAATGTAGCAATATACTTGATTATCAGAATATATTCCAGAAACAGGTTTTTTGGGATAATTTTCTCTCACGCCCTTATTTCATCATTGATTGATAATCAAAATATGTACACACAGAAGAGCTAGCTGTCAAGCTAGAAAATAGAAACTAAACAGAGAATAAACTCCAAAACTTTGGCCAGTAAACAGATGACTACCTAAAATACAAATAAAAAACAAATATTCTAATAGTAACATATCCACAAATACTAGCCACATAATTCTGAAATCAGTTTAATACCATGATTCTGGGAGTAACAATTCCAAAATACTACAGGAAAACCACAATTCACAGACAAAAATTTCAATAGAGTGAAAAATGACTAACCTGGAATTGAACGGTAAAAGGCATCTTGAGAATGACTCAAGTTACTCATAAGATAAGCAGCTTGCCCAGAATAGGCTAAAAGAAGACAAGGAAATACAACTAGAGTAAATGCAAGCTGTACAGCTGAGACTGGAAAATGGGCTAGGTCCGCAAAAAGAGCTTCTGTCCCTGATATAAGTCATCACAAAACAATTTGTACGGTACAAAATTATAAATAGTCACTTCATTTATTAATAATTCTGAAATATGAGAAGGAAAACAATAACAATAAAATTGAATCATACCTGTTATGCTGAGCATGATCCCACCGAGGGAAGTCCAGCCTTCTTTTCCTCCTTTTCTAAAATAGCGATATATATATACTGGAGAAAAAGCTTTTAGAACACTGCTTCCGTACTTCCAGATGTTAAATATACCTATACTTCCAATTAGGAGAAAGCAAAGAAGCACAATTGGAGCAAAGAGCCAACTAACTTTATCCGTCCCATAATGTTGCATGCTGAAGAACCCAACTAATATTACCACAGCAACCAGCACTACTACACCTGTATTTCAGACAGAAAGAAACTTAAAATGAATTCAAGCAATAAACACTTGCACACATAGAAGTAGCAATTAAAAAAATGTCTTATTATAGTTGTAGGAAAGGAACATACCACTACTCATCCTAGGCTGGTTTACTTTGATGCCACCAACAGCTGATAAAACTACAACAGAAGATATGGTTATGAATCTCTTCTTGAAATAACTGGAGATTTGTTAAAGATGATACTCAAGAAAACAAAAACCTATTAGCAATAATAATATTTAGTAAGGATCCCTTTGCAAATTTTCAATACAACATAATCAAAAATAAATGGAATTTTTTCTTCAAGAAAGAATTAGAGGCTTGTTTGATTTCAGAAAAAAAAGTGTTTATTTTCCGTATCATACTACAAACATGTCACTTTATCTTCATTATGTTTATTATCTTCAAAGATTTGTATATCAAATGGTGAAAACAATATTTTCAAAGATCTGTTAGTTAACACCTAGCTTTAATTTCTCCCTTTTGTTTAATTTCTGACTCATTTGATCAAACCTTAGACTAAAATAAACTCAAACTCATCTGAACACTTCAAACGAAGAAGATATGCCAGATAAAAATTTAAAATTTATAATGATATTTAAGCTCAAAAATTCCCTCTACCAAATCCAGCCTTAAATTTACCAAAAGAGGAATGTCAACAGTGGCCGACTAATCTGCTGTACAGCATAGTATTTCAAGAAAAAAAAAAATACTACATCCTTACAGGTTTCACATGAATTGTATCCTTACAGCACAGTGTTTTCTCGGAAACTTTCTGAAGTATACATATGGTGTGAGAATCAGATAACAGATAAGTGATGAATAGAACAGAGTATTTTGCACATACCTATATACGGGGGGGAATATTAGAGAAGTTGTAATTTACATGAAAACTGAAACTAGGCATGTGACAATTAGTAATACATCTACTTGAGAAAATAAAGAAAGAGAGAACAATATATTTTGAGAGCTTGAAAAGGTCTCCCTTAGGTGCTCATATTTATATACAATAGATCTGTGATACAATGATGCGAAAGGAAAAAGTAAAAGACAAGTAATCCTAGATACAGATAGGTACTACCCAAAAAACAGCTTTTGAATAACGCTTACTTAGACTATTCTAAACATATTCTAACATATCTAATGAAAAGAAAGTCATACTCTTAAGAAGTAATGAACCAAGTACAAAGAACACAGGTTTTCTAAGTAGTGTACTAATATCATAAATTCCTTATCCCTCTCAAGATTCAGTTTTAAATACATCTTTGTTGCCTACTCTATTAGTACAAGTAGCATACAAGGTCATTTTACCAATAATTTATATTCACATCATTGTGCTTTTTTGTCAGCCTAAATAATGAATTTGTAATTACCTTCCACAGTTTGGTAAATCAGCAAGCATATGCACACATGCATTGATAGATATCTTTGGTAAACAGTAAACAAGTTGAAATTATTGAAATATTCTTAATAAAATGGGAATAAGATCAGCTTCAGAAAGAAGGCATACCAGATATAGCTGGGGTAAGAATCCCATCTCCAATAACCATGCAGGTACCAACAAGAACAAGAATAAGAATGACACTCCTTGCAGATTCTTGTTCCTCTAACCATCTTTTCGTTTTTGAAGCAAAGGACCTTTCATGGAAGGTAGACCGACTATATGTCGTTAGCTCTTCATCAGTTCGATGCTGGTTGGGAATGGTTTTTATCTTTGCATGTCGGCAAAGCAAGGAATAAAGTGCAAATGTTCCACCTGTTCCACAAATGTCAGTTTGATAAAACTCTCATTGAAGCTCAGCAGTCTGAAGTAACATATCTATCTAATGCAACCTATATAAAAAAACTAGTGAATTTTAACTAAAATTATGAAAAGAAACTGGATAGTTTATCAATTAACAAGACACTTGCCAGTGAAAAATCAAACATCGTCATTCTTCACTAAACTGTGAATCTGATATACATATAAGGAATTTTAACTATGAATAATAAAACACAGCAGATATCCAAGGAAAGGCATAAAGCAAGGGGAAAAATTACTGGTATTAAGATATCCCTCCAATTTCAGATTGTTGTCTCACTATCATATGGGATGCAAATATTTACTACACAGAGTGTATGTTGTGGGAATCTTCTTTACAGAAAATATCATTAAAACCAGATTCAAGAAGTTACAATTTTGTACTACTAAGTATTATCTTAAACATAAAGGCCAAAAATGAACAAAACAATTCATACCTTGGCCATTGTCATTTGCTCTTAATACTACAAAAACATATTTGAGGAGTGGCACCAATGTAAGAGAGTAAATAATCAAAGAAAGAGCTCCAATTACATCCTCCTGATCTTTCACTCCATTAGGAAATGTATTGTAGAAAACATACAAGGGTGAAGTGCCCAAGTCTCCATAAACCACGCCAAGACTCTGAAATGAAAGACGCAGGAGCAAAAGTGCGGAAAATTTCTGAACAAATAAACTGTGTTAACAAGGAATTACATACCAAATCTCTTAGCTTACATAATAGCTTATTAATGAATCTGCATAACACCAGAATAACTGGATTTCAAGTCAAATTGACATTATGAACTCAAGTTGCTTTAAGTATTTGCAATTTAAATAAGGTTTCAAACTGTTGTTAAAGTTGTGGCCATAGTCACAATTCAATTGTGTTCCTTGATGTTGTGGAAAAATTGCAGATTAAAGCAGGTGATGCAGCCCCAACTACAATTGCTTTAAGTGTCTATTGAACTAGACAAATACGGTTTCAAATTCATCACAATTCTTGATGTTGTAGGAAATTGTTGACAAATGTGACTGATGCAGCTCCAATTGCAGTTGAGCGAGTTCAAAAACCTTGACTTTGCAACCAAAATTGCAGTTGCTGACCGGTTTCAAGATCTGAACCATTTCAAATATATCCTCTGCAGTGCATTCAAAAGCGGAGAATATTTCTTGATTCTAAGGAAAACACTAGTTTTTGTTAAATTTGTGTTCTAATGAAGTCCTTGACAACAGCAACTTAGAGTACAATTTAAGTAGACTGAAATTAATAATAAGAACGGACAAACAAAATTCTAGATTCCATAACTTAAAGTTCAAGAATCCTTTCAAATAGTAACATTTGATGATACCTATATTAACCTATGCGAAGGTATAGGGAGAGGGTTACTCTATGCTGCAAAGAGAATGCTTCCTAATAACCATGACCAACCAGTCACCAGGGCATAACAATACGGTTGTGTCAGGGCTGCCTCAGTGAGGATAGCTATATTAGTTAAATTTTTAATGTTGGATTGACAATTCATCGTCGCAATTATTAATTTTTATACAAGTTAAGAACTATAGTTATAATGAATTGCATTCCCCAACCCCCCCTCCCCCAAAGAGTTAACATTAATGACAAGACAAATTCAGTAAGAGAAAGAAGGTAAAACCAAGTTGCAATGAGGCATCATACTTTTTCTCTGTACATATTTTTAAGCCTTCCTGCCTCTTCATCCATAGGCTGGTCAAGCTTCTGATCCAAATCCCACATACTACCTTTGTTATTATCACTATCTTCATCAGTATCTACTCTTGAACTCATTTTCAGCTCAGTTACTTGTAGGTTTCTAAATATTCTCCTTTTTCAAGAGTCCCTCCACCCCTTAAGAAAATTAAACAGAAAAGGTTGACACAGAAACCTTCAGGCCTTAAATTTGAAGTCACTTGAAATCCATGCCAATAGCAACCACGGATCCAAACCACCCCAAAAAATCTGCAAAAGAAAGAAAAATTGAATAATTCACTGAGAGGTCCATAGCATCTATGAAAAAAAAGACGATACAAAAAATGCCAACCCAATAACGAAAATCAACACACAAATCTATACCCTTATATTGATCCAGGCTCAGACTACCAAAAACTTAATCAGAAACTAGGATAAAAAAGTATAAATTTTTTCCAAACCTACATACATATGCATGGTAGAATACAAATTAAGATTGTAAACTATCTTGAGCAGCCAAATACCCTAATAAAAAAAACTAAAATTTGGTCCATGCAACCATACCCTTTTGATGAAAAACAGGAAAACTTCTTGTTTGCAGGTGTTATCTGATCCAAGCCTCACCTGTTGTAGCATAATCTGTTATTTGGTACTGAAATTTCCAAAGTGAATTGTCTGAAAAAAGTTTCTTTTGTTCCCTCCAGGTCTTGAAAACTAAGAACCCATTTCAATTTTCAATTCTCCAGACTGATTCTTGAAAATTAAGAGATGAGCAAAGACATGCAAGGTTTTTCACGGGAAACAAAGATTGTAACAGAACACAAACAGTGTGTCCTTCCGCTGAGCTTGTATTGGCTTTATACGGTAAGTGAGCACTATTTTCTCTTGGAAGCTAGCAGACAAAAAACCTCAGAGTCACAGAGAGAGAGAGAGAAACCCAGAAGAACTAAAATATACAGGGAGAGTGAAAGTATGTAGAACTGGGAGATGAGAGAGAGAGGGAGAGACGTGGATGTGGGACCCAAAGAGTAACTTTTTTTTTTTTCATTTATTGTTATTGTATTATTATTATTATTATTTTATTTTATATTTTTATACTTTTTACCATTCGTGCTGTTATTAAATACCAAAATACTAATCAGATTTCAGGTGCACATTGAAAATAAAATAAAAAAAAGGTTCTAGAATTGGCCAAGTTGGATCAAAAGGTTTCTGAGTAATCTTTTGCGTGGATAATGTATAATTGGTCAAGAGTTTGAATAATTATTTAAGAGATTAAATTCTTTACTTCATCTTTTTTATTCATATGACTTTGATCGTCCTATGTTAATTACATACTTCAAAGAATACAGTTTTCAATCAAATACACTACGGTGCTGCTTTTAAGAAAATTTTAATCGTTCATTTTATTTTTAAAATTACAAAGAATTGTTTTTTAACTCAAATTAAGATTATTTGTTTTACTTATGGTAGGTGGGCTTTTGAATGATGGTTTGGTAAGGTGCTTCGGTCATATTTTTCTTCTACTTTTCTTCGGAATCACAATTACACCTTACGAAAATAATTTTTATTTAAATTAAAATATTTATAATATATATAAAAAATGAGTTTAAGTTTATTTTATTTTATTCCTAATATATAATAGTGAACAATATATAGATTTAAATCTCGATTAGAATAATATATAGTAAATTAAGTTTATTTTTAATCGTTGTAACGCAACAGTATACTTTCATTGAATTTTATGAGATTTTTTATTTGCCTAAAGATTATTTTTAAGAGGAAAAAAACATATATTGCTGAAATTAATTATGGGTAATTGGACAATAATAATTTTGTAAAAGATATAAAAGTCCTTAAAGCTAGTGAATTCTAATGTTCTGCCTGCAACATAGGTCTTAATTAAAGTTTGAACTAATTATTTTGGGGAAGTGTCACAATTCTCAGAACAATTATATGACGGTTGACGGCGTCAACTACTCATCATTTATTGTAAAATAAATAAATAAAAGTATTCAAATTGTTTTGTATCACTAGTTTGCTATTATTTTTGCAAATAATTATATTAATGGTAGAAAGGAACAATCTGAGTTAATACTTTATGTGCTGTCATGCTAAATAATTTATTAATAAACAAAAACATTAACTTTTTATGTTATTTTAGTATAACTTATCTTAAAGAATTTAATTAATGTGGATACTGTATTTTAATGAATTTCCACTTTGATGTGTATTACTTTCTCGTATCCCTTTAACCTTCTTAAAGAAAGTGTATATATGGTAAAGACAAAGGATAGTGCTACAATACTATACAGGATAAACAATAAATATTTGTATATATTGAACAACAACTTTAGCTAAAAAAAGAAAGAATTTTTTTTTATGTTATTAATGATGTGTTTGGTTATAGTGATCGATCACTAGCGAACAGGTGATAATGATGTTTGATTCTAGTAATTTGGAGGAATTAGCGTAGATGAGAGAGAGAGTTTTATTTTGGATCTTTCTTAATATGAAGAGATTGTACACATATTTTCCTTAAATTGATGGTATAGTTATCTCCTATGAGGCATTGACCCAATGTGACTCAAATCGATTTTGAATGCAGTGTTTTAAAAAGGAAAATCGATTTTCTCTATTCTGTTTTTGAGCAAAATCGATTTTCATTCACGTTGTAATGAAATGAGAATTGATTTTGCACTTTGTTACATGTAGTGAGAATCGATTCTTTATTATGTTGTAATGAATCGAGAATCGATTTTGACCTAGGTTGTGCTGAAAGAGAGAATCATTCTCATTATTGTTGTATTCTTCACATAATCAATTTTGTGTCTTTGTTGGTAAACCAAGATTGATTCTCATGTGATTACACACAAACAAGTTGATTCTCTTGTCTGTGGGGGGTTAAAATCGATTTTCAGATTGAATTCAAGGGAGGATCGATTCTCTCCTTATTTTGTTTGTGTTGAAATGAATTTTTTTGTTATTTTTTTTATTAAGTTTGAAATGTTTATAATTGATTAAGAATTTTATATATTTCAGATTTTTATTTAAATAAGACATAAAATATTTAAGAATGGTATTTATTTAGAATTTTGAATATTCAATTATTTATTTTTATGTAAAAATTTCCAATTTTTAATCCTAACTTTGTTAGGTAACTCATATTTTTATGAAAAAAATTATTTAATGATATCGAAAATAATTTACAATAATTTAATTAACTTAAATTAAAAAAAAAATCATAATTCATTATTCAAATGTTTTTTAATAACTAGGATAAATTTATAAACTTACATTTTACACTTTAAAAAAAAATTATATCCTCTCTCAACCTTCACCTCAACAAACTTCAATAAATCATCCTCACAAATTTATTTTAATATCACTCAATCTAAACAATATCACACATCCTCATATTTTTTCTCAAGTTTTTACAAATTCACTTTATCTCTTCCCTCCAAATTCTCTTCAAATTCAAACACAACCTAAAAGAACCATGTGTTAATTGAATTAAAATTATAATTGGTAACTCTCACACTTAGAATCAAGTTTCTCTAAAGTTAAAAAAAGTAATTGTGAATATAGTACTCAACGAAAAATACTTTAGTTTGTGAGCATTTAATAATATAAGAATGTAAGTTTAATTTTTGTTGTTGGTCTGAAAATGTTGTTGGTGAAGAGTCCATTGATATATTTGAACCTTAAAAGATGTCATGAATAGAAGGAATAGGAATTTTTGTAAGTGGTAATGAAAAAATTAAAATAAGGTATCGAATCATGTGCAATGTCAGGCTGCAACTAAAACCAGGGAAGGACCATATGCAGATCATAGCAGAGGTAAAGTCTCTTTTATCATTACTCAATCTTATCAATGCAATTTTTTATTAGGTCTTCATGTTTTTCCCAAACTTTCAATTGTGGGTAACCTTCTTCTCTTTTTTAGGTTTTCATTTTTACATGGCTTTGGTATGCTCTCATGTGCTCTTTCTACCTTTTCTTCTCTTTTTTTTTTTATGGTATTTCATGTGATGTCATAGGTTATTGAGTCTTTGAACAGAAGCCTCTTTGGAATGTCAAAGTCTCGTAATGATACTTATGTGAGTTTTTATTATAATTTAAAATAGTTTAATTTATACTAATCAAATTACTCTCACTTTTCTAAAATTTCAATTTTTTATAAAATTATTTATCTAATCAATGTATTTCATTTTGTAACATTTAAAAAGCACTTTTACGCATGCGAATTTGTATTTTTTTTAGCTGCTGGAATATGAGAACCAATAAAGACATTTCTCTTAAATGACATGTCGGTATTGAATATTTATGGATATTTATATTAAACACTGATATTCGTATGACACTTGTAGGACATTATCCGTGAGGTGTCTAATTCAAAAAATATTTGTTAGATTTGTTAAAAAAAGAATATATTAATTTTCTAAAAACTAAAATTTATTGAATAAATTTTTATTATAATTATAAAAATACGAAACAAATTCTTTTAAATCAGTCATGAAAAACATATTTTTGCTCTAAATAATAATTTGGAACATATTTGTGCACATAAATCTTTATTATCAATTTTTATAATTTATAATTATATAATATATAGATATGTATCCCGTGTCCTACATTTTAGATATTATACATATTTTCGTGTCAGTGTTGTATCAGTGTTCGTGTCAGTGTCTGTACTATATAGATGAAACTCATTATCTTTGATAAATTTAGTAGAAAGCAAAAATGAAATAAAATTTAAGGCTGGAATTGTAATGCAGTGCAGAATTAAGAAAAAATACCTGTTTTATGTATCAAAATATAGAAAGTGGTGACGGAGAGCATGAAACAACACCACTGAAAGAGAAAAAGACCCACTGAAAGAGAAGAAGACCTAGCAAAAGAACCAAGAACATGATGTGTAAAAGAAAATTCACAATAGTTTAAAAACAAAGAAGAAATATTAGTTTTAAAAACAAAGAAGAAATATAAGTTTTAAAAGCAAAGAAGAAAAACAGTTTCCAAAACTAAATAGGTCAATCATAAAACGGCTGGTTATTTAGAAACTCGTTAGAAAAATAATAAAATAATTGAAATGTTTAAAATCACATAATAAAATAAATATTAATATAAAAATAAAATTGAAAAATAAATGTGTATACCAAAATAACATTTAAAAAAAATCTCATATATATAGGTATAGATAAATTATCAATTAAAAATTCTCTATTTAAACACGGTGTTAAGTTTTTAAAAATATAAATAACTCAAATTAAAAAATAACCATCATTTGTTACTATTGTACAAAGAACTTCTAAGAATGATTGGAAGTTATTTTTAAGAACAGTTTTGAATTTATCATTAATGAAAACGTCTTTATAAGTTTAACAGATCAACGATGATATAGACCGTCGTTATAAATTAATTTAATAATAATGACACAATTATGTTATTATTTATTGAAATAAATGAATTTAATTATGACCACACAATTATTATGTTATTATTTATTGAGATAAGCAGTGTTGTTAATGAATAATATATGTATATTCTTTTAAAGGCATTGTAAACCTTATACTAGAATTACATATTATCAATTCTACTTCCACACCTTCCAATCGGATCCTATTAACTTCAAACCATTTCATTAACCTAAAACAAAAATAAAGAATAAACCATATCTCTCAACTCAATGTCAAAATTATGATATCAGTAGTATCTATGTTCTAACCCTATCAAGCCCATACAGGACATGGAAATTAGGGGTGATAATTCGCACTTGACCGTTTTACTTTTAACCCGCAAAATACGAGTTGGGTTGGTCCGTTTCGTACAAGAAGTGTATGTTCTGTTTTATTCAAAAATTAAAATTTCATCAATTATAAAAAAAAAACTTATTTTTAGTACTGAAAAAATTAAAATTTTATATGTGTTTCAATTCATTCAATTAAGATAAAAATATAGATGAGGGTGGATTGTTAGAAGGCTGGATTAAAAATAGTTAAAGTTTTGTTTTGCATATATTTTTTTTCCTATATATGTATGTAAATGTATAAGAGTATCTTATCAAAGTTTTGTTACAAAATATTTGAATAAAGATGACTATTTTTTTTAACTATCCTATTGAAATCTCTTCTTTATATTATTTTTTATTAATAAATTTTAAATATAAGACTTTACTTAAAACTAAATTCATTATCACTCTTAATACTAACTTCTTTAGAGGATTAAAATAAAACATTCAATTTTTTAGTACGTTAGATTCAATTTTTTAAAATAAAATAAAATAAAAGTCATACTGCAATAATGGATAAATGAGGTATGATTTTTTTTAAACAAAAAAAATAATTATTTTTTATTTATGCAGGTCAATGGGCATACCTACCTCACTCCGCTGTTGTCCCGCATAGATTGCGAATTATACAGAATGAGCCAAATCGGATCAGTGGACTAAATTAGTGAGCTCATCTTACTCCTTTTGATAACGAATTGAGAATCAACCCACATTGCCCATCCCACACTCTCATCTCTAATGAAAATGACACCAATGCATATGAGGGCACAATATTTAAAAAAAAAAATTAAGGATATGAGATGTATATGATACATTAATAAAAAAAATATAATAAATTAGTTTTGCATTAAATGTACAAATTTCTAAGAAGGGCGTGAAGAGAGAAGTCAACTTCTTATTATATATTTATTTTCTAATTAAGGAATCAATACATAATGCAATCATAGAAGATATAGGGTGTCTGCTACTCTATCTATCTTTTCTAAATTTAAAACTTGCAATTTAAAATTGACGTAAGTGCCTCATGATAAAGACTTATCTACAATTAATTTAAATGTGCTGAACACATATTATGACTAAAGAGGAAATAAAAAATTTCCAATTTCATGCAGTGAGAAATGCTTAATTAGTGGGGAAAAAGAAGAAGAAGAAAGAGTGCACAGAAAGCAGCACAAAAAAAAGTAAAATAATTGAGAAGGAAATAATATATATATATATATAAATAATATAATATAATATGATTGGTGGGCATGGTGCGTGGGGTTTATTCAAATAATTGGCATGCATATGGTGCTGCAATTAAAGTTGCATCTTAGATTGACTAAAATTGCAAGAAATTTGTCAAAAGGAAATAGATTATCTCCTGTGTATATTTTTATTTTTTCTTCTTCTGAACACAGATATTAAATAAGCATGCATCTTCTTCTTCTTATTATTATTTAAGACCAGAGGATTTCATTTCATGAGAAATCCTTCTTCCGTGAAGAAAGAAAATACACCAATGAATCAACGTTTAATTAATGGCAAGTATTCTAAATATACTAATTAAAATCCATTATATATTAAATATTTTCAATTGCTTAAAGACTTGCCACTTTTAATATAATAAACGTTTTCATTATGTTATATTTTTTTTTTATAGTTCAATATTTTTTGCAATAGATGAGGAGAGAACCATATTTTTATTCAAATATGGATGAAATAATTAAAGAGAATTATAATTATGTCTTCACCAAAAATCATGTATTTTTAATTGTTTTTCAAAAAGTGAAAATGTTATATATTATTGTATTGAAAAGTATTTTAGTAGGTGTTTAGATCACTTACATGAATGAATCTCAAGGTTTGTCTTTATGGTTTAGTTTGGTTAGTTATAGGGAAGTCAAATACAACAAATAGTTAACAGAGAACATATATGAGTTGTTAGGTTATTACAAAGGTGAAAAATAGGTAATACAAAAATATTTACAAACAACTAATTATTATTGTAAGGAAAAAAAATGTGATTATCCCTTTAAACTAAAATCAATGAGCAATGCTGAATGATAGATTGTGAAATTTTTATATCATAATCACAATTAGGTCAATATATTGGTAGGTCATCCTTATAACGATACATTAGCAACTAATGAAAAGTCCATTGAGTCTTCATCAAATGAAAGATGTGGAACATATGAACATGAGGTTTTCACCCTCACCTCTCATTTCATGAAATGCTAAAAAACCAACAAAATCTAGGACTTCATTCCACACTCTTAGCCCGACAAATTTTACAACAAAGGGTATCATCTGACACGATGTAGAGAAACATTTGGGAGAGACAAGCTGGATGTGAGAAAATAACTTTGGGATGACAAATTTATGACAAGGACAAACGATCTACGTCAAAGAAAAGAAACTTGCATGAAACATACATAAAATATAATTGTTTGAACAAAGTAAGTTTATTTAATCCAAATATTCAAAAGTAATAAGACCATCCAAAGTCTCATTTGACAAGAATTAATTATCATATAATTAATTAAAGTCTTAACCAAGGCAATGGAAAGACTATAAACTTATATTCTTTCTTATGGAATTATTTACTCGGATAAGAATAAAAAGATTCTTTAGTCATTGTTTATGACACGACGAATTTAATGCAGTGGATAAGCTTAATCAGATTTTCTTCTTCTCCGTTAGAAACCTTTTAGGTGTCATTTACTGAATTATGTTTTTACAATTACCTCATGGATCTATCCTTTTGTTATTATCTCTTACAAACAAACCATTAAAATCTTAATCCAATTGGAACCAAATTATAGAATTAGAGTTCTAATTAAGAGAAATATAATCATTACAAATTACATATAAATAAGAATTTTACAATAAGATGTGTACACACACTCTTGAAAAAAGAACAACAAACTCAAAGAAGAAAGAAAATATCACAGAATCAACAATTCAATCTTCAAAATATTCAAAGGAATGATGCATTTATCATTTTGCATGTGTATTATTAATTCTATATTTTTTTCAAGTGAGGTGTCTTTAACCTCATTATTATGCTCTAATTGGTATTGTTTGGTATGAATAAAGTGTTCTTGGTTTCACTTTATATCTAACACTATTTTGAGAAGAGGGAAATTTAAATTAAATGTACCTAGAGGTTTGACTTTAAAATTTAAATGAGTGATATTTAAATCATATTAGATGGTAATTTACATTAAAGTTCATTTATCCTAACTAGTTACTACATTGATAATGTATATTGATGCCCAGCCAATCAAATAACGAGTTTGATTGTACATATCTATTTGCACATTAGTGTTATACAAATTGTTCTCACATCTTTTTCTTTTTAATGTTTACTGTCTCTTTTTCTTAATGATAAATGCTAGATAGATTTTGAATATGTATGCATGGCATCCTCGTTTGTTAGGCTATTCTCTCCAATAATAAATGCTCTGTTCCCAGAACTAAAATCACTACAAGAAAATCATGAAATAGAAACCAATTTGTAGAAACCAAAATAATTAGTCGCAATAGTAACTAAATTAGAGACCATTTTAGAAACTAAAAAGAAATTTGATTTCTAAATTAGTTTCTATTATTTTCTATTATTGTTAAATAGTTTCTAAATTGGTATCTAATTAGCAACTAAGGTTTTAACTACCAATTATTTAGTTTCTAAATTTGGTAGCAAAAATCTTGG
>Ga0123342_1000349_pt1 | contig 70141 bp, 32 predicted proteins | sample Turbeawhitnodule_FD_89960 | JGI IMG/M metagenome (GOLD analysis project Ga0123342, IMG submission 89960) | Root nodule microbial communities of legume samples collected from Mexico - Turtle bean Mexico white nodule | ecosystem: Host-associated > Plants > Roots > Nodule | place: Mexico: Nepantla... | reverse complement strand
ATGCTTTAACTTTTAACATAAATCTGAATCAAACACTACAAAAAAGTAGCTGATAGAAGATAACACTGCAGAATTCTTATGTACCATAATTAATCGTGAAGCTTCACAACCAAAATGCTTCTCGATTTCTTCAGCTGTACCGGCTGGCTTCTTCACCCCTGAAGCATTCGTACACATATCAACATCACTACTAAAGCCATTTATCCCAAGGGAATAATTCACAGTCCCAGTATTTTAAACAGAGCAGAGATATCATGTATTTTCAAGTTTCAAGATAAAGAAATATTGCAGAAAATACTCTAAAATAAAAGGCAAAACTCACTATGTCTGATGACTTTAATTCCAATTGCACCTTCAAGCATCCTAGCTTTTGAACCATCATGGTCATATTCATGAAGTCCTGATTCAAAAAAAAAAAACACCATACTTTAGGTGATATAGTGAACAACTAGTACCATAAAATTCAGAACAATTTCAAATTGCTTAAGCTAGTATTACCAGCAGAGTTACTAAACACAGCAATATCATGACCAAACTCCAATTTACAAGACTCCAATGAAGACTCGAGTGGTGGCCAGGGCTTCAAAGAGTAAGGTGCTGTAATAGTATTATCTTTGTCAAATACAACTCCCTTAAATCCCTTTCTGCGCAGCTCAGCCCAATCAACGTACCTTATATCAGGAACAGAAATATGGGGCATTGCCAATTTCGGGTCTTTTAAGATCACCATAGTTGAACATATAATGCCCTCCAAGTTGATTCTTTGGCCAAGTGCTGCTTTCACATCTACCCACCACATGTTTGTGAAAGGCCTGGCCTTGTTATTTTCCTTGAATTCTCCTTGTTTGTCTACTTGATGTTGATAGTGGTTTCTTGTTCTTATATTTTGATTATTGGTGTCCTCTGTGTCACTGTCAAGGAAGAACTGTACAAATAATAATTGTTTGTGGTTCTGATTTAAATTGGAATTGTATCTAGAACGGTTATTGCTCTCTTGCCCTTTGCTGTAATTGTGGGTCTGAGGAAGACTTGGGCCACAGAAGTTTCTAAGGGAAATTTGGCTATCTGCATTGGCAAGTGATAGAGTGGTGAGTTTTCTCTTTTGTTGAGCATGATGATGGACGTTAAGATGGCTGGGAATGTGGTACCAGCAACTTGGAAGCTGAGCAGCGGCAGTAGTTGACAGCATTTTATAGTTTTTCTTGCTTAACTAATGCCATGACCACATGTTGCTACAGATGTATGCTTCAATCATTGCTATTGATATAATAACAGTGATCAGCTTAATTAGAAACATTAAGATCAAAAGAAAATTACAGTTTTTAATTAAAGATCAATAAATAGCAAAAGCAACATCAATGAAGGGATAATGAAGATTAGCATCTTACATAAAAGATTCTACATTCGAGAAAACTTGAAAAATTAAATATATAATTTCATAAACACAACTCACGATCGCTTCAACGAACGAATAATTTGAAATAAATCGAAGTAATAATAAAGAAAAGATTCAACGAACAAAAAACCAGATCAAAATCAAAGGGCAATCGTTTATAAAAAAGAATAAAAACCCTACAATCGGAATTCTAATCGAAAAGAGAAGAGGTGCAAAAGGTACCTTGAAACGGTGCGCTAGGGTTTTATTCTTCAGCTATAATAGGAATGAATGTTGGGATATAAGAAAACGTTACGTTGTTTCGTCACCGCATCGGTATCTCGTTCAATAACGTTGTGACACGTGGATGAATTGAGGATATCCTTGATATTGGTTTTCTCATTGCATGTTTAGATATGGATCCCTTGCGTGAGCTCAGCCTTTGGAAAATTATATTGCAAGAAGAGAAGGTAAAATACTTGTATTCCGTTTTATTTTCTTCTATTTTTTAATCTCAATTTAAATGTCGAGAAATATAGTTCTTTTACATTATTATCAAATAACTTAAAACATATAGCGATATATCACAAGTTTATTGAATTTTATGTAATTACTTTAAAATTTATAATTGAAATGAAAATTATTATTTAAGTATATAAATATTTATATAATACAATACATGAAAACTTAAAAGATGTATACTCCAATTTTATAATTATTAAAAACATAAATAATTAAATAGTTTAACGTATAATAATAATAATTGAATAAAAAATTGAAAATAGCATAATTTATTAAATTTCCTTTTTAGGAAACTAGTTCAAAAATATCTTATTTTTATGATTTTTTAATTAATTTTTACATATTATTTGAATTAAAATGCAATCAATTTTTTAGTAGAGTGTTTGTTTTAGATTATTTATAAATTATGTTTTTTAAAAGAGGTGATGTGTTTTTCATGTATATTCTAGGCTCGAAATTCATTCACTTTTTCATTGACCGTTATACCCTTAATACAAAGTGATCTTCCATTTGGTTTAAACTTCAACACCTGGTCCTCCACTGCATATAACTTGAACATTTGTTCATCTTTTGCTCATGCACCACCAAAGAACTTTGTAGTTCATCAAGGGAGAGTTTATCTATATATTTGGATTCTTCAATTGCACACACAACATAATCGAACTTTGATATCAAAGACCGTAGAATCATTTCTACACCAGTGACATTTTCCATCTTGTCGTCATGGAATTACATCTTGTTGCTAATCTCCTGTGTACTTGCAAAATAATATGTGATTGATCCTCACCTCCTTCATTGACACTTTCTCAAAATCTCTTCTTAAGGCTTGAAGGGAAATCTCAAATATCCTTGGAAGTTTCTTAGCAAAGAACAGTTTCAAAAATTAGACGGAAAGAGATTATGTTTTGCTTTTAGGTCCTTCATCTTTCTAGCTTCTAGATTCTCGGAGCATCATTGACAGTTAACACATTATGATTCAATGGGGCACTCAATTGGAGCACCACCTCCTTGTGTAGAAATACATAATGCTGATATGAAGCAAATTCACCAGCATGCTATCATAAGCTAGAATTTCTAGCATAAAATAAAACGCTTTGATTCCCCATTCTAAATACTATTATTTATTATTGAAGGCATTTGCACCAAAACAAAGTAAGAAAACCATAATCCACCAACAATCAACTGATATTGTCATACTCCGGGCACTTAGCACGAGATGACACTCCCCCTTATCTATTTTTTTCTTCAAATAAATGGTATAAGATATTTACAACAAAACAATATTAACATCATCAACTAATTTCTCCTAGAGAAGAGATTCTTCCGACAATATAGTCAACAACGAATACTTGGCCTTGATTGAGATTCTACCACCCTCTACACACAGCTTTGCCCCAGTGACCACCCAATACCCTGGTAGATCCTCAGGACCCCTAACCATTTCCTTTGTGTCCACTAAACTCAGCATTTTTGGAGCCCTTGCTGGCACAGGTGGTCCACCATGATAAATTGCTGAGTTTATATCAACTTTAGTAGGCTTCTCTGCTGACTGCAATTCTTTGCTAAGCCTGGTACTCATCAATGCTGAGAAGAATCCTGACTTTCTAGACGATGTTGAAGGTCCATCCCATTCTGATCTGCGAATTGTGGCAGACGCTACTGTGGAGAATCCAAGTCTCAAGAAAAGAACTTTCTTCATTCCCACAAGCTTAACTTCAAACCAGGCTTTTGTCAGAATGGCTGTGGACTCGTCCATTCGGGAGCTACTGTACTGCACAGGTGCTGTGTAGACATGGGAAAACATTGTCCATTTCACAGGCTCATAGTAGCCTCGGTCATCTGGTTCATCAACAGGATCATAACCATGATCTTCTGAAATTTCAAGGGCTCCAGGAACCTCTGAAAGATGCTGCAGATGGATTGCCAGGTGGTCATTTTTCTTGCCTTCCAAGTATAAACGAATACCTGTCACAGGCCGGTTTCCAGAGTCAACCTGCTTAACGAAAATACATTAGTTAGTTTTTTAGCATTAATTTACAACTTATTTGGACACGTAAGCACAGATCTTTAGATTAGTTTATTAGAAACAACATACAACTTATATGAAAATAATTTAATCATGTTTTTCCTTTGATTACAGAAATAACTTATACATACTTATATCAGGATAAATACTTATTCAATAAACTATTTACCCAAACACAATGATTGATTATATAGAAGTACTGTTACTGAGTTTTTGGAACAAAGAAGTTCATAATGTAGGTAACTAATTCACATTATGTGTTCTTCCAGCCCCATCTAAATAAAGTTTCCAATTTGTAAATGGTTGCAAGAAATTAGAGCACAGGTAATGTCTGGGCAGATTTTATGACTTTTAAAGAGTAAGAACCAAATTAATTACCTTCATGATGTTAACATAAAGCTTTGGTCCCATGAGAGAGAACTGAAGTGATGGAGACATGCTCTTTTTATGCTTATGGCCGAATCCAAGAGGCAGATCACCATACATTGGGGCCCATTGCCGAGGCAACTGAAATTCTAGAAATTGATGAAGCTCTTCTATTTCAGGTTTATCTGTTTGAAACAGGAAACTGTTAAAACACTGTACCAGATGAGGCATGTAATAGAAAAATATAAATAATATATATTGATTTAATATTAGGTACTTGCGGTTTATGGAACATACACACGAACATTGGTTAGTATTTAATGAAAATGTGAGAAGTGTGAGGAGTTGATTTTGAAAGGTCAAGATTAGTTCTTCTCATGAGAGTATATGTATCTCAAAACTAATCCCAGGATAAACATGATACACATGTAAGCTTGATCTGATTGTATGTCTACTTATGTTATGAATCCTACAGCCATTCAAATAACCCTGAAGTCACAGTTTTATGTCTTCTTATTCTCATGAAAATAGGCCACATCCTCTTCGGTGCTGCAGGATTTACATGATAATGATAGAGTTTTACTTCCATAAGATATCTCGATCAAGAAATTTAGAAATGAAGTCCTAAAGAAAAAAGTTCAAGATAATAACAGGCTGGAAAGAAACTAAAGTTGCAGGTGTCACTCACATCTAAGATACAAATTCACTGCATGACTTAAAAATCCATTGCCTGGAACAGAATTCAGAAGGGAAGTGATAGGCACGAAAGACATTGATACGACATTAGGACACTGTGATATGGTTGAAAGCCACTTGTTGTAAGATTGACCATTATCAATACCCCCTCTTCGAACAGAAATGCTCACAATATCCTGCAAAGCAATTTATATGAGAAGTCCAACTCTGTCAGATGCAGGATGGCTAGATGGTGCTAGAGCTGAAATGATGAAAATATCAACGTTCTTGTAACACAAAAATATACTAACATCATTCTTGGAGTGTCTTCTCACGATTGGCCTGCCAGCAATAGGATTAGGTTTGTTCCTGTGCCCATGACTACCCTGTAGACATGATTACAGATATATTTAGACAACTACTAGATTTCCATTTCCATTCACATATTCCAAAGTCATGCATATTTATTGTTGCATTCTAAGCCAGCCGTTTTCTTCAGAACATTTTTGTCGGATTCCTAGTGAGCAGCACTGTGTTTTCACAGTGAAATATAAAGCCATTCTTGGCCTCTATATTGGAACTTCAACTATTGGAAGAGTCAGCATTATGACAGTTCATTATGAAAGGCTTAGGGTAAAAGCAAAGAAGCTAAAATTTTAGGAGTGTACTGTGAGCAACCCTTTGTTGCACCTGGTTTCAGCAGAAAGCTATCATACCATCTTAAAGGTTGTTTATTCTTTCTGTAAATTTGTAATGGGTGTGTGTGGATTTGACTTTTTTCTTTGGTGTTCTTTCTGCACATGCTTCTAAGGGACATGCTAGTTGAGATATGATGAGAGATTAGGAAGACTGGTTGCAATCTTCAGTTCATTTGTGTATTTAATATTTTTATGTTGCCATATGGATCTACTTACATATTTCGACTAATATATCTTCCATGTAGTTTCCTACTTTTCTTTCAAACAAATTTCTTTTTCAACCAAATTAAAAACTCTCTAAAATCATATTCTGCAGTTCACTGTGTTTTTCATTTTAAATGCAAGTGATGGAATGGAAGGCAAGCTGTCCTTTATAAGAAAATATACTGCTTCATCTTAACCTTTAATTTTCTCGATCTGTCTGCAGGATTGACATTAGAACTTTGATTTGAAACCTCAGAAAACCTCTCATCAGCTAATTGCTTTAGCAACTTCTGCACTTCAGTTGACGTTAAATCTGAATCTTTTGTCTGCTTGATATGTACCACATCTTTGCCTCCCATCTGCACCCCAACTATTATATGGGTACCATATTTTTCAATGAACCTGAAGAATCACATTTCATATGGAGCACTATTTAGGTCCAGCCAACGTAAAGAAGGATTTTTTTTTTAATTTTATCAAAGAAAGAATTAAACGATTGTTCAAACAGGAAAATATACACTAAAAGCTTTTAAGAGTATATTAAATTGTACACCATATTAGTTTATCCTATATAATAATACAGTAGGAAAACAAGTGCAAGTTTAAACATTATCAGGATAAAGTTTCTCTACTCTCTTTAAGGACAAGTGTTTTTTTAACGTTAGGAGACTCTTTGACATCAAAGTAGGAATTCTACACCTGGAACACACGCAGACAAGTAAAATCATCATGATCTAACACACAAGAGTCTTCTTCCTTAGTCCATATCATTATGGTTTTAGTAATCAAGGAGTAGGTGGTGGTAGGCAATCAAAGTGATACCATTCATAGTTAAGAAAACAAATTATATGAAAGCTCTTTAATATTTTGATACTGTTAACGAGAAGAAAATGAAAAACAACAATAACGATAAGACTTACTCGGCAAGTGCTGCGGGGTTCCATGAACAAGGCACTTCTTTTTTCACATGTTCAGAAAGGGATATGTTGGATCTATCTAATTCGACATTATATAATGTTATGAACCATCCATCATAGGCAAGGTTTTTAGTAGAAGCTGCATCTGTAGCCCAGCATTTTTTCATGTTGAACATGAAATTGAATTGGCCAGTTGGAATCTTTCCGGACAAGGATAACTGTTTGTTGAAATGCTCAGACATCTGCAACGAACCAAATTCGTGGAAATTCAGACTTTCTCATTTTACAATATCGAATCATAGAGTGAACCCAAGATTCACTCCTTAATTTTAGTTTTATATTAAAAAACCATATATGACAAATGGGAAGGAAGAAAGAAAAATAAACAACAGGGAAGTGGGGAACTCCAACAAAACACTAACATGTTTGGTTGTGTCTAACCAAAGTCAACTTTGCTCTTAGAAGTACAGCTGAGTAGAAGTGAAAAAAATAGCTTTTCCGTTAGGTTAAGAAGTCTGAACAAACTTGCTTTTGGGATAAAAGTTTCTGAATTTTAATCAGCTCTCTTCAACTCCAGTTTTAACCAAAAAATCATATTTTTAAATCAAAAGACTGATCAAAATCATGTTTGTAAATAGTCCAAACACGGCACAAACAAATATTTAGTTCTCAAAAGTCAAAACAATACCGATGAATCAAGTATCGGTTAAAAAAAGGAAATTTCAGTAACCCAATTTCAAATACGCGCATCCATCCACCCCGTATGAAGCAAGAATCCCAAACAAATATCAGTAGCAGCTACTAATTAAAATCAAGATTTCATGGTCATTATGACAGGCAAAAATGTGGAGGACACAATCACAATTGCGATATCAGACATCCCAAAACCTTGATTTGCAGTCAAAACAGTGGTTGTGGACTGTGTCTTTAAAACCCTTGATAAAAATTCAATTCTGGCAACAACATAATTAAAACATTAGATGTTGTCGGTGATGTGATGATGTACGTACCTGATTGAAGGGGAGCACATCAGAGTGAAACCTGGTGCGTTCACCCTTGTCGCACTTGATGGAGTTGGGAACATCGTCCACAACCACCCCACCGGGAAAAACAAGGTCTCTTGTGTGTGTGGAATCGATCTCGATCAATTTAGACTTACAAACTGAGAACCTTATATCTCTGCAAAGATCATAGCCATGGCCAATGACATTCACAGCTTTCTCTGCAGCCATCTGGGGATCCAAGCCCGCAACGCTGACGTTGATCATGCCCATCATTCCTCCGAAGGTGTAGAGTGATGATCCAACTGTGGTTGTTTGTCTTGCCTCACTCTTTGTTCATGGATCACAATAAGAAGAGTTAACGAGTCTTTTAAGTGATTGTTGACTTGACCACGCTGTTCTTGTTCCTGCAATACGCAACGTTTCAAAGGGTGTTGTAGTTCTACGCGGGGCATATTTTTTTTCCTTGGGTGCTTCTGGGAGCGTAAAAGGGACAGGTTGGTTTGTGTTCAAAGATTGGACCATCGAGGAAGGTGACAAGCGAGTGGGAACGAGAAAGGAGAGAGAGCATAAAATGGCGGCTTCGTGTCTCTCCGTCCTCCACGTGGCACCCTTTTTCATGGTAAATAACGACGAAACGGTTATTTTTGTTAGGTGGAACTGGTCATGGCATATGGGTTTGTTGACTTGACTTGACAACTAAACATGTTTTAACAAATAAAAAGAATTAATTACACTCTTTTGCCACTTCCTAGAAATTCAATGAGATAAAGGGTGTCTTCGTTTTGCACTTATTTAATAAAAAAAATTGCATGTTTTTTACATTTTTAAAAATAAGTAGATGTGAAAGTTATAATTGAAGAAAATGCAGAGATGGCTTTGATGAAAAAAGACTTTTTTATTGGAACCAAATACAGAACCGTGAACCGTTTCTGCTTTATAAATAAATCACCTTTTCTAAAACACTTATTTTCAACCTAAACAAACTCACACTATTTTAAATTGTTATGCTATTACTTAAAAAATAAGTAGATCAATTTGTTGTTGTATTTAATATTTTTTACAATGAAATTCTATTTTTGTTTAAATTGTTTATGTTTAATCTTCTTAATATTCTAATGATTAAATTGTTCATTCTATCTAATAATGAAGGGGAGTGTATTCAGAGTGACTTAAAACGTTGGTTTATGTAAATTAATTGTCAATGGAAAAGAAGTATATGTAATAACATCCTAATTTCAATTTTGTAATAATAATTATTATTATTTTGTCAAGATTTTTATAAAAAAAAAAATTTGATCCTATAAAGATCAAAATGTTAATATTATTTAATTATTAATTTCAATAATATTTTTCAAAAGGAAATTGAAAAATAAAAAAATCATAATTTTATCTCCTAATATTTTATGATAGAAATAGGCTAAACATCTTAAGCCACAAATAGCATTAAGAACTTAAATAAAAGTTAGATAAACATCCAATAAATTAAATAAAGAAATAAAGAGACAATTATCAAAGATATTTTTTCCTACAACGGGGATTAACATATAAATAGTTCTTTCACATTGCAACTCTTATTCTTTCTTTTTCACTTCCTACAAATTCTCTTTTGACTATTGTTGCTACAAGAGTGTTAAGTAGATTGAGTCCAATATAACAAGAATTGATAATTCCTGTGTTCAATGAAAGAAGTTTTCTCACCATGAAAAATTCTCAATGAAAAATTCTCAATCCATTAAGAAAAATTGATGACATTAAATGAATGGTTAAAATTCAACATCCTTCTATCTCATAAAGAAATTGATGGTGTGATAGATGAGATAAGAAAAACATCTACTTAGAGATATTCCTAATTATATGAGTATTACGATAAAGTACGATATGCAAGAATATATGTATTGACATGTAATTTTATATAGAAAGTCATGTACTAGTATGAATAATGAATCATATTGACCTATTGATTGAAAGTCTTGAGAAAAAGTTATTGAGTGATAAAAAATCGATAGTAAACATAACTCTTTAGGTTGAAGTATTAATCTGATCAAATTTAACTATTTAATAATTGTCAAACATTTTTATGTTTGTTGTGAGATCACATATTGTTTATAAACATATTTTATTTATGTTTGTGTGGTTGAAATTCATCCAAGGAATAAATTGATTACCTATAAGGTTGATGATGTACGTATTTTTTAATCACTTTTAAAAGAAGTTAAATATGAATTCATATAAAGTCAAAGTTTGATTTATGAAAATTTAAAAGATACCAATTGAAATGTTCTTTTATAAATACAAATATCTTTTTTATGGGAGAGTTTTGGTTTATAACCCTCTCATTAAACTAAAAAAATACAAGTTTATTGAAATTAAGTTATAAATAAGTTAATCTGTAAAACCTCTCTCATATAGTTTTTAACTTTAAATATGCCTAAGCTATTTAACCCGTAGAAAACTTGTTTTCATTTTTTTCCCTTTGAATTTCTCTCCCGAAAGTTCTTAAGGAAAAACTTGTCCAAATATATTCTTAAATTAACTTGCATTGTTAAGGTCACACAATATTTAATGTATTGTTTGTTCATTGGTTAAACTATCATAATTTTATTCTTAAAAATTATTACACAATATTAATAAAAAAATATATTTATAAAGTAACATTGACCTAAATTTTTCTTCTAATGTGAATATTTTAACTTCAAATTCATAACATCATTAATATTATTATATTTGAAGTGTTGTTGTTCTTATATTGATTTGAGTCTCACGACCTCTTCTTGAGAGAAAAGTATTTATAATCTATTATTAGTCTCAATTCGTAAAAATTGTGTAACTTTTTTTAAATCAAAACATTAATTTTGACTGAGCGTGAAAAAATAGGTTAATATACTTGTTTTGATTCGATTCATCATTGAACCACGAAAACAAGTCGAGACAAGTTGATTTCTTAAAATTACAATGAGCTCTTTGTCTAGACCTACTCCACCAAAGAGTAGGAGTTAGTTTCTTTTTTGTTTATTAAATTACTTAATAATTATTATTAAATTATTTATTAAATATCACATTTAATTTTGTAAATACTTTATAACTCCTAAAAGATTAATTAAGTATCTAATTAAATAAATAAAGAGAAATACTAGTTTTATATATTAAATTATTTAATAATAATTAATAAATTGAACTTAATTATAAGTATTTTTTACTTAATTAAAATATTATTATATATTTATATCTTCCAAACAACACAATATAAAAATTTTAATATCTTAAATTATTTTCTATTTAAAATTTTAATAAAAAAAGTCAACGGGTTAGTTAATTTCACCCATATCTCTAGCTCACTTAATTGGTATATAAGATCAAATGGGAAAGATTTTTTTTTATGTGAATGAACTTAGTCTTTACTCTTATTTGATGTGTTTCCTGTATGAACACACTGAAGTCATATTTTCCACTTTTCACTAAATTGAGTAGATTGAAATGAAGTGAAAGTGGCCTACATGCATGGTTTACACACGCAGGACACACTTTCCTGGAAGCTTAGCTAACAACAAAATTGTCTTGAGTGCAATAAAGAACTTCACCAACATGCAACATTCATTCCAATTATTCCATATTCATCCATCACCAATATGTGTGAAAACTTTGCTGTACGCGTCTCAACAACAACCTTCTCAACAAGAACCTTTTCATGATATCCCTCTCAAACCTCTTTCTTTATGCGTGCTTTGCATTTCCTCTAAAGTTAGTAACATCTACAAAATTCATATGAACCAAATTTCCATAATTAATATTTAGTTGAGTAACTTATTATATGATAAAGTTTTCATTCACTTATATAATATGAAATGTCTTATCTCTAATTTAAGTGAAATCTTCAAAACACTTCCTCATGCCGATACTACCAATTCGTGAGACTATACACTTATGAATGGTCCGATAATTGCTCAATAGTAGTGATCGTCCAACAAATTCTCGCTATAATAAATTCTTAATAACTTCGATATCATATTAAAAACTTTAAGCGTAATTCAATCTCATAAAACCGTCTCACAAAATGAGGTTTGCACTGACTTATATATTATGAAATGTTTTTATCTCTAGTTGACGTGTGATCTAAAAAAAATATCTTTTAGTTATTATTTTAAAATGATGACTTAAATGTTTACTTATGCATTTTTCAATTCCTTCCGAGGATAATGGAGTTTGCAGGATAAGGTATTATATAATTGTGTAACTTAACTTTTGAGTTAAATTTATAGAGTGAAATATGTTATAGGGTATAGTCCGTGCATTCCTAACTATAAAGTGAGAGTGGATGGTCTTTTGGATTACCTAAGGGCCAAGGTTTTGTGATAATTTAACACCTAATATTATTTGGTTTTTGTTAATTAACCATGTGGTATGTTATATAAGTAACGTGTCAAAAAGTATAACTAATTTTTCTACTTTCTTTAATCTATCTTTCTGTTTTCTACCTTTGTATTTTTTAATAATTCAACTCTACGTCGATAAGAACTAACGACAAAAATATTGTTCTACCATATTAAATATATGTGAAAAGTAGGGTCTTAATAAGATACTATAATGTCAATATTCGTATGCTATCATTTAAAAAAAAATCCGTATCTAAATTTATATATACGTATGGAACTTTAATTTATATGTTTTTATTCGTTTCACAATAAAGGCATGAATTCGTTTAAAAAAAGTGAGTCAAAAAGTAATTTCATCTATATTCATGTGTTTATATATCTTTTGTTTTTTATTTGGGTTATAGCATACATGCAACTAGTAGTTTCCTTCCCATGTATGTGTAACACATTGCACCCTCTCTTTTGACCTAGTCCATATAGCTGTCTAGAATAGTGTTTGTTTTTAGGTCTTATGTAAAACTACATGTGTGCTGAATAGTGTTTTACCCAAAATCATATACCCCTGGATCAACATTTGTTTATGGCTTTCTTTTACATAAAAGGTGATGCCTTGAGTTGCTCTAACATCACAACTTAATTTACAAGTTGGGATAGTTGGGATTCCTTCACACCAGTCCTCGGTTTGGCCTCTCCACTTAGTAGAATCATCAAGTAGTTGTTTAATTTATGTCAATATAACTTTGTAGTTAATTATCAAATAAACTTTGAAAAAAAAATGTAATTGAATTATGGGTTATCCCACGAGGTCATTCTGATATGCTTTACTTTGATATCGGATATTACTTACTCTTATCTTTTTATCTAATTTAAAATATTGAGTATTGCCTATATCTATAATTGTGTCTAGTTAATGTGAGGTTTTTCAATCAAAATCAGAACAAGTTCAAGCAATCACAACGGTAAGTTTATTTGTTATTCTTATTTGTGACTTTGTACAACTAATTTGACATATCATGTAGGGGATTAACTTTTTTGTTTAGACTATGTCTTTTGATGGTTGTTGCTCCAATAATCTTGTCTTGACTTTTCATACACACAATTTCTCTTCATTAAACTTGAGAGAATACGACATACACATCTTAAAAACATAATTAATTTAAATAAGAGATGTAAACTATATATGTCATCAAAATGAATGTAGACGGTACACATCATCAAACAGTAGTGTAAATATTACACTTCTTCATATTAAGATAGATAGCTCGTCAAATGTATCTAGATGATACAAATATAAATTATACATTTATTAATGCCTTCAAATATGTTTATTTGTATTTAATGGTTCAAAATCAAGATTTTAGTCAATATTAGCCCAACAATCTCTTTTTTTATGGTGACATACAACATAAACTTGTTTTAAAAAGGTAGACCTCAAGTCATAAGCAAATTATCAAACAAGACTATAGTCAGAGAATATAAAGAGAAAAGAAGTTATTATGTCTCAAATATACATTTTCCCTAAAAAAAAAATTACTCCTTTTGTTAATCTTCATCTTTTGAGACTTCTCTTTCTCCCTTTTCAATTGATTGTTTTTTTTTTGGTAATTGCAATTAACTACATCAGAAATTTGTAGGTAAAACAAGTGTTACCTACAGAAAGAAAAAAAAATTGTAAGTAATGGATATAAGTAAAGTTACAAACAAATATTACCTATTACCTATGGTAAATTCGGCATAGGTAATTACATATTCTTCTTCTTCTTCTTTTTATTATTATTATTATTATTAACCTTGCGTTATTGGAGAAAATGGAACCCATGTTTCATGAGTATGGATAGAATATTTAACCACTACACCAAAGAAATATTTTGATCATATTATGATTATTATTATTATTATAATTATTCTTATTATTATTAACATTAGAAACAATAATATTAATAATAATTAATAATTTTAATAACATTTATAATATCTATAATTATATATAAAAAGGATTCCTCCTCAAACGGTTTAGTAACGGAATTTTTGGTGTACACAATTATTTTCCATTTTACCCATTTAATATATCTGATTTTATTATTTTATTAAAGAATATTTGGTCATTAGTTGAACAATTTTTCTTTGATTTTTGAAATAATTTGTGTCCATAATTTCTTTTTCATTTATTTTATTTTAGAGATCTAGTCATTATTGTTGAACCATGTTTTTTATTACATGGAGAACTTTTTAAGAATGATATATTTTATTTTAGATATCTGGTCATTATTGTTGAACCATGCATAGTGTTTTTTATTACATGGAGAACTTTTTAAGAATGATAGGGTAGTGGACAGTTTTATTTTAAAAACCATTATTTTTTAAACAATGGATAAAAAATGAACAGTTTTGAATAAGTATTGAATGATTTTTAAAAAGTGTTTGATGTTTTTTAAATTAACAAATTACAGTTCGGTAGAGTGAGTGGAGTTGAAAGATGAAGAAGATCGAGAAGTTAAAGGAGGCAAAAAAATATCGATTACCATGAAACGACATCGTCTAAAGTGAAGAGGACAAAAATTTTAGATTAAGAAACTTGAATGTGAGGTTGGTGTTGGTAGCAACAACAACGGTTAAAAGAGTGTGTTGAGGTGTGATAGAGAAACCGACGGATTAAGATTAAATACTTCCTAACTTTTTTAATGTAAGTAATTATTTATTAACTACTCTTAATTATATATAAAAAATACTATTAAATTGTTTAAAAGATTAATATTTTTAAATATTGTAATTCAGTGCATGATCCAACACCACTTCCCAAACCGAAAATGGTGACAAATTTCATAGATTCCATAATGGGCATATTCCATGTATGGAAACAAAACAATTACAAAACTTATAAAAACAAATATCAAAATAGAAAGAGATTGGTCATGAGACATTTTTTTAATAACAAAAAAAAACTCAATAACCTTTCTCTATTTATTTATGTAAATAAAATATTTTACTATTCATGTTCAGAAATCTGTTTTGGGAAACAATTTCTCAGCATCTTTTTTTAAACTTTTTGAAAAATTTGTTATTGGCGTCATTATTTCTGAAGGAATTATTTTGATTTTAATTTTAACAATTAGTTTAGTTTTTTGAAAAAATTATTTTTCAAATAAAAAATAATCAAAAAATGATTTTTTTTTATTATTTGGAAAATTCAATATTTTGTTTTAATAAAATTGAGGGCGTGGTTATAAATTAAAACATAAAATTATCTAGAATTGAAAAATAAAATAATTTTAGTTTAATAAAAAATATTTTTTTTGTAATTAATAAAAACTCTGTTTAAATTACATATAAGGATTTTAAAATAATAAATAATTTTGAATTTATAGTATAACCAATGTGACATTAATATAATAGATTTTAAAAAAATCATAAATTATTATGAAAAAAATAAATAAAATCATTCAGAACATGTTTTAAAAAATTATAATAAGTTTAAATTATATATATATATATATATATATATATATATTATACACACGTGTGTAGAGTAGATGGTTATAATTATTTAATTGTTAATTTATACAAATAGATAAATTAATTAACCTAATTATATAAAAAAGTTTTGATATTAGCTAAGATCAATATGTATATAAGAATAAAAATAATATTCATGTTTTTTTTTATATTGATTAAAATATAATAAACATTACTTATTAATTTTTAATATTATATATAAATAATAAAAATTAAAATGCGGATATACATCTATCGTAAATTTGGTAATTTTAAATGAACTGGATTAATTTAACTCCACATGGGTCAACTTGACTCTACATAGGTTCGGTGGCAAATCAATGTTGGTTCGGGATCACTTAGCTCGACATCTGTCTGGGTCGACTCCACTCGACATCGGTCTGGGCTGACGCCGCTCGACATCGATCCGGGCTGACTCTACTCGACATCAACCCAAGTTGACTCCTATCGACATCGTCTCAGGCCGACTCCGCTCGACATCAACCCGGGCAACTTTGCTCGACATCGACCCGGGCGACTCTGCTCGACATCGACCCGGGCGACTCTGCTCTACATCGACCCGGGCGACTTCGCTCGACATAGACTCGGGCCGACTGCGCTCCACATTGACCTGGGCCGTCTCCGCTCCACATCGACCTGAGCCGACTCCCCTCGCCATCGACCCGGACTAACTCCGGAAATCGGCCCGAGCCGACACTCATCGACTTCTGCCCGGGCCGACTCCGCTTGACAACGACTTGTGCCGACTGCGCTTGACGTCAGCCCAGACAGACTCCCCTTGACATCAGCCCAGACAAACTCCCCTCGACATCAACTCGGGCCGACTCTGTTCGTCATCGACCCAGACCGACTCCAATCAACATCTGTCAGGTCGATTCTGGTCGACATAGGTCGGCCCAGGCCGACTCCGATCGACATCGGCTCAGGTCGATTCTGGTTGACATAGTCGGCCCGGGCCGACTCCACTTGACATCGACCCTGGCCTACTTTGATCGACATAAACCTAGGTCGATTCCGTTCGACATCGGTCGGTGTGGACCGACTTTGCTCAACATCGATCCAGACCGATTCTGCTCGACATCGACCAAACCGACTTTGCTCAACATCGACCCAGGACGATTTTGCTCGACATCAGCCGGACCGACCTTGCTCGACATCGACCTAGACCGATGTTATCAGTCCAAGTCGATGATGCTCGACATCGTCTTGAGCCGATATCGAACTAAATCGGCTCGGACCGACGTAGCTCGACATGAACCTTGACCAACGCGACTTGACATGGACCCGAACCGACGCGACTCGACTTCATTCTGGGTCAATTCAGCTCGATATGAATTCTGATATATAGTAAAAAAAATAAGTTTTTATTCTATTCAATATAATTTAATTTATAATTATACTTATAAATGTTTAAAAACTGATGAAAGAATATTTTATATTTTTAATTAGTTAAAAATATTGATTTTGAAGTTCGTAAACTTTGATTTTTTTAATACCATATTTTTTTTGTTATTTTCCTAACAAGTAAACTATATATACAAGACTAGTTATTCGGAAATTCTGTATTGTTTGGAATAACGTTCAGAAACAACCCTGAATAATTCCAAATTCTCTAAAAGCCATTTTCTAATTATGTTTATCATTAAATTGTAATAAAATATTTTTATTTAATATGTAGATTGAATTTATTTTCTCATTTAATACTTTTTATTAAATAGAATATAAAATACATTAGCATTTAGTACAAACACGACTACTTAAAAAATGCAATAAATACTTGAAAGTTTTAAAACTATTATACTATAATATTTATATAGTGTATTAAAATTCTTAACGTTATTCCTAATTTGGTAATAAAAACAATTTTTTTATTTCCCTAACGACTCTAAAGTCAAATTTCACAGAGAAAATAAATTAATTTATTATTGTAAGTATTAATTAAGATGCATGTTAGTGAATAAAAATATATTTATTGCAACATAATCTTAAATCAATGGGAAACCAGCTACAGCTGTGTTGATTTGTTCATAGAACATTTTTTGTATGTATAAATCACACTGATAGAGGGCTTGTGAGGGTGAAATAACACTGTGAGTTCTTCTCAATCAACACTCTTTTTTCTCCTTCAATGAAGAGAGAGATTGAGGCAATGCAGAAAACAGGGTCACATAGAAGCGATCATGTTGAGAAAGTATACTACAAAAAAGCCAGAAACTCTCTAATCAGTTGCACAACTAAGATCGTTAATCGACATGAACCAGCCTTTGATTCGAAGCAAAAACGAAAAGCTGCGTACGAGGATGCCGAAATGGACCCAGAAATTCAACATTTGATAAAAGCATTGTTCTGGGAGATTGATAATTTTCCTCAAAACCTATCTGGAGAAATGTCTATGAAGGTAAGCAAAACAGAGGAAGAAGCATGATGAACTCCCCAATAGTGCATTCATAAAACTGAGTGTTGTATGCAATGCTTTATCTTGTGTTTCTCACATGTAAATAAAACTTCTTCAATGGCCTTTCTCTGTAATTGGGATTGAATACTCTTCAAATCCTTTTTAATTAATGTTATATTTGCTTATAAATTTAAATACAATGAGTTACTTCAGTTGTTTGGTTGAAATCACCCTAGTGACCCCACTGAATTGCACAATGTGTGTCAAGGTGTAACAAAATTTAAAGGCAATACATAGAAATTGAAAAATCAATATAAAAAGAAGCTAAAAAATCCATCTTTTCTTGTATGTAACCATGATCAAAATTTAAAATAATTAATTCAGGGATTGCTCTCTTATTCTCTTTCAATGATAATATTGTTTTTACGTGTATCCAATTTGACTATATACTTGCAAATCACCATATCTTATTTCCTTATACTACTCGAGAACATGATAGTGTTGCAGAAAGTGTAATGTGTAGTTGTTGTCTATTGGTATCTCTATGTTTATCATTCTTGTTGAGACAAGGATGTTAGTTTATGTTAAATTGTGTAATTCAACTTATCCTTCTCTATATTTATTATTTTTTAATTTTAAGTTTAATTACTTTTTGTTTTATATATTTGGGATTAATATTCAATTTAACGGTGGTTTTAAAAAAAATCAAGTTGGTCTCAAGGTTTTTTAAAAATGTTCGATTTGATCCCTTCAGTTAAGTTTCCATCAACGGCGTTAAGTGTTGACGACGATGGCGTACACAATGACATTAGTTTGCACACGTGAACTACTGAACGAAATTTTAGAAATTGAGAAAAGAAAATTGAGAGAGAAAGACGAAGACAAGATTAAGGGAGAGAGAGGCGGAGACGACATGTGGTGGTGGAGCCAAAACACTAAAACATTAACAAAATAATTAAGACTCACTCACAACAACCTTACAAAGGGAATCCGAACCAAATCAACATAATTGATAAAAAGCTTTGGGAATTCAAACTTTCAAAGTTGGTACTCATCGTTTTACCTTCTTCTCTAAACATCGTCTTCTCAACCTTCTTCTTTGCTTTGCTTACTAAATCTCAAAATAACCTTTGTTTCTCTGTCGCCGCCACCATCTCTTTGGACTTCTCCAATTTGTTCAACATGTAAATCAACTCCACCATTTCTCCAAAACTCAATCCAAAAGGCTTCCTCAACTCATTAACTCTAACAAACACCTCGCTCAACGTCACAATCTCATCCTCTTCCACCAAACTTGATATCTCAGGAACTATTGGGTCCACCACACGCCGCTTCCGCCTTTCTCTCCCTCAATCTTTTTTTTCTAATTTTTAAACCCTAAATTTGCGTTCAGTCTATCTGTGCAAACTAATGTCACTGTGTGCGTCACGTCATCAATAATTAACATTCTTGGTGAAAACTTAATGGAAGGAACCAAATTAAACCTTTTTAAAAAAACCTTAGGACCAAATTTAATTTTTTAAAAATTATTATATTAAATCAAATATTGACCCTAAATGTAGGAAAAAAAATATAATTATACCTTAATTTTATTATCTATAAAATCATTTTCTTCTTTCTACGAGTATAATCTGAGTTTATTTCTAAATTAGTGCAATTTAAAGTCAAAATTTTGAAAATGGACAGATTTGTTTTAAATTTGAGTAAATTTTATATGTCGAATACGATTTAATGGGAAGGAAATGGCCAGTAAGTTGTATTAGTTTGCAAAATTATGCAGAAATTGTATTTAACACATACTAGTTTGGCACAAAATGATTTATGTAGAAATCATATTAAAAAAACGATTTTAATTACACTATCGTACAATCCAAAAAGGATTTTTAAAAATTCAATTTAGGAAGAAATCATATATACAAAATACGAATTTAAAGAATATAACTTGTTTTTATATATATAATTAAAGAATGGTTGAAAGGATTATAAAAGTATTTTAAATATAAGTTTCGTTTAAGAACAAAATTATAAAACTAAATCTAATCCATAGGATAAAACCTAAATTGGTAAAAAAAAATTAAATTCAAAACCCTAAAAATAAACTGGAAACTTTATCTGGAAAACTAGAATTGATAACGCTAACCGGAAATTGATAATAATTAGATGTTTAAAAAAATATTAAAAAAAAATAAAGTTTAACATTAAGTGAATCCATTATAGCTTAATTTAATTTGAACAATTCACGTAATTATTTTAATAAAAAATTAATAATAAGATATAATTTTACATGGAATCTTCTTCGATGTTTCGATAGATATCCTATAGAAATGAACTGTCATCGTCGTTATTTTTTCCTTTATTGTCATCCGTTAACACAATTTTAACTTTCTACAAATTAAATCATATTTTAAATATATGATTAATTTAATTATAAATTTTAAAAAATCTACCAATTTACAAAAAATTAACTTTAAATTGCACTAATTTAAGAAAAAAAATAGTGTAATCCAAACTTTGTGTTATAAAAACCTAAAAAAGTTTCCCATTCTTTAACGTCTTGGAATTTGTAGTGTAGAATTTCATTATTTTGAAATAAAAAAGTGAAAAAAAATGGACAGTTTCATTGAAAGAAAAGTTTGTATTCATTAGAGTTTTGAACCACACTTAACTAATGAAATTTCAAAATTAGGTTGACGTGTTTAAGGGGTCTTAGATAGCTCATAAAGTTTAAACTTTTGTTTACATTTATTGTAGCAGTAATAGATGTAAAATGCGAAATTTATTATATTTGTTCTGCTTGTCATCTGTGTTCCTTTTGAATGGTTTAATAATAACAAAAAAATACTTTTGAATAACGCTCAAATAATTTATGTAAAAAAAAAATAATCCATATAAAAATTTCAATTCTCAATTGTACAATTATTAAAAATAAAGTATAATTCTCCCTGTTTTTACACCTAAAAGTATTGTTTTAGATGATTGATATATTTAGGTTTACTAACCCGTCATTAGATGTTACTATGACGGATTTTTTTAACCGTCGTTAGTTTTATTCGTTTTTAAACTTCTTTTTACTAATGACAAAATTATTCAAATACCCATATTTTTCGTTCACTACTTTATATATATTAATTAATTAAAAAAACTTAACACAGAAAGTCTCTATATATTACATAATCACTATTTAATTGTTTGAAAAACAGTACCATATGTACCTTATAAAGAAGCTTATTGTAAGTGTTGAAAAAGTACATTGTTATAGTAATAAGAGCATAGCTAGCTAGTGTAATTTAATCTAAATTATAATATTTAATTTTGTTCTCAAATAACTTTCTGAAGTTAAATTCTAAAAAGAAAAAATATTTTTCTTTTTTTTGAAGAGTTTTATTTATTTATTTAATTCTTAGGATAAATGTTAATAAATGAAAAATATAATTTGTTAAACAAAACCTATATTTATAACCTTAAGCATCTTAAATCATGTAAAAATGTCACGTTAATGAAAAAAAAATAAAATTAGGGTGCACCTATATTATTTTTTTCTCTATTACCCATCATATTCTTTTCCTTGTTGACTCTATTATATTTTCAAAACCTTGCTAACCAATGAACTAAAGTTTTCATTAAAGAATTAAACGAGGAACTTTTTTTTTTATTGAAAGCCATAGGAACACTTTTAAAAAAATCATAGAAGAGAGTGATTTCTTTTGTTATACACACATACGAGACAATAAGATTTTTTGAATGGGGTTAGATAAAACTATCTACGTCTTTTTCCAAATATTTTAACTCGACATCAAATCTAATTAAATAATAATAAGTTACTCCTTTATTAGCCATCCAAAATTATAAATATTTAATTTCAGTAATTCCGTTGATAAATAAGAGTTTCTTTTCTTAATTAGTTATTAAATATATGGGAGTTGTTACCTTCCATAATTTTATATTTAAATGTTTCCAGTCAACATTAAATACGATATTTAATTTTTTTTAATATCAACATTAAATATAATATCTAAATATTGAACGTAACATCGTCAGTCAACAGTCCAATTTCCTATTCCACCATTTTGATATGATATTTGTTAATTAGCAGGGGTTGAATATAATATATTATTTCACTTTGGAACCGTTGATCTAACTATTGGGTTATATCTTTTTTTTTTAAAGAAAAACTTTTAAATAATTTTATTAATATTGAATAAATTATAAAATATTTTACAAAAACATTCTTTATAAACACTCAAGGACATTAATATATTTCTAAATATTTTGTCTTAATTTTTTTTAAAACTAAGAATCGAAGTATTGTTTATTATTTCTTCTAACTAAAAAAATAATAAAAAACCTAAAGAATAATATTTGTAAAGAAGATACACAATGAAGAATTCCTTATACCATGTAACTTAAAAAATTAAGAGATATTACAATTTTTCTCTATACATCTCCCTTATATAAAAACTAGGGTACGAAGAATGTAAACTTAGATTTAAGTTGAATATTCTTTACGTTCATCTTGGTCTTTTATTTATAGTTATTAAAAAAATATTATGTTATGGAGCAATTTTATATTTGATATCATTGAATAATTATGACATTATTTTTCTTTAATCTTGATGTCTATAATTATTATAATTAAATGTGTGAATTCGTTTGTGTTTTCTTATTTAATGTCTTATTTCATGTGTACATGATCAACATAAAGAAGAAGTAAGTTATTTTCAAACGAATGAGTAAAACAAGTATTATGATTACCATTAAGACTTATAAATAGAAAAAGATTAATCTTTACTAATCTAATCGCATTATAACCGCTAAACCTTATGGTAATAAGGATCATTCTTAAGTGTAGTTACTTATTATTATTAATTAACAAATAGGTATTTCAATACATGGTTATATAAAGGATAATATCTAATAAGCAATAATGACTTAAATATTTGGTCCTATATTTACCTATGGTTGGTGAATAACCTTCAATAGTAATATCATGGACAGTTGCAATTAAGATGCAAAAATTATGGCAACTGGCTACGTTGTTAAAGATTTAATAGAATAACTTTGGTCTCTTGTCTTTGTTGGTACATGACATTGATTATGTGATATATTTGATATTGTCGATGATGATGGTAGTTGGTGTGGCTGAGTTGGAAAACATGGTTGGGATAGGAATGCGCCCTTTTGAATATGAAAATGGTTGTTATTAGGAGTCATTCAATTTATTACTGTTACCAAATTTATACTACTATTGCTTGCTGATCTGTTAACATCATTTTCTGATGGCCTTTTATTTTGGGCTTAGTTATGGGCTGAGTGAAATGTGATTTTTTGGTTTTATTTCTGCTTGCTTGCTTATCTGTTAACATAATTCTGGTTTTGGCAACTTCTTCCTGCATCTCTACAAATTTCTCCCTGCACGCCCACACTTACGGAAAAGACTGTTTACCCCCTTTAAAAAATATTTTCAAAATATTCCCAGAACGTCTTTTCCAAAACATGTTTTATGAATTTCGGATTTATAAATCCAGAAACTAAAAAAGAAATGTGTTAAAAAAGTAATTATTTGTCTTCCAGATTTTATATTCTGAAAATATCTTTTGCTTACGGAACTACTATTCTGAAAACACCTAAAACTGTAATGGATAATTTCGGTATTTTCGAAGTACGGGTGTAGAAAGAAAAGTGTAGAGGTGCAGGAAGAAACATTCTCTGATATTTTGGATTATGTGGATTGACTTGAGGGTGATATGTGACAAATTCTTCCTACACCTAATTTTTTGAACCTGCACCCAATACAGTTTTAAATTTTCAAAAATGTCCTTTATTCCGGAAATGAAAATCTAAAATTAAAAATAATGCATTTTGAAAAAATATATCTGATAGAGATTATTATGTTTCGGAAATAAAGATCCCGAAACAAAAATCAAAATCTCATTCTGATAAGAAAATCCACAATAAAAAAAAATTATTACAGAAAAAAAAAATCCAGAAACATATTGTGGAAAAGAAGATCCAAAATGTATTTTTATATGTACTTCATTGTATTTAAGGGTATTTTCGTCTTTTAATACTAAAATTGGGTGCATTAATATGGTGCAGGAAGCAATTGCCGTCATATGTAAAAGGGTCCAATCTATATATGGGCTACAGTGATTGTTTTTTTCACAATTTCTTCCTCCACCTTCATAGTTTCTTCCTGCACCTTTATAAATTTTTCAATTTTAAAATTACCCTTAAGCAAAATTATCCTGAATTTTAGACTTAAGGATTTTGAATACAAAATTGTATTCCGCATTTTAGGATTTAGAATATATTTTCGAATAAAAAATTCATTTCAAACTTTAAAATTTGAAATACAAATTTATATTTCAAATTTTAGATTTCTCCCTTATGAAATCTAACAAATGTTTACTTCAACTTTCAACATCTCCGTAATGAAAGTTTGTCCATTAATATCTTCCCAATGAAAGTCTGTCCATTAAGCTAGCAGAATGCGCATATGTATGCGTGTTTTTAAAATATTTTAAAAAATTGTTGCATTTTCTTTCTTATAGATATTATATTATAAATTTATAATAATTATAGTTTTATTAAATTAATATATGACGTAAATTTATAAATGTTTTAATGAATTTTATTTTATATATATAAACACTAATCTAGACTATGATAATTTTGTAATAATAAATTTTTTTATAGGAGATTAAAAAAGAATTAGTGATTATGAGTTATTTTTTAATGTAAAAATTAGATTCACATTTCAATTGTTATCACATAAAATAATATTATTATTAAAAAAAATAAAATCTTCAACTTACCTACAATTTTTTTAATAAATTTTAACAACAAAATGAGTATATTTTTTTTAAAGGATAAATTATCTATATTAAAAAGTAAAAACTATTATATATGTAAACATTATTTCTAAAAAGATAAATTATTCAAAATTATTTATTTTATTAAATAAATAAATAAATTATTTTTTATTAAATGTTGAATAATCTAAATACTGTACACTTTTTTCTTTTGAAAAAAATATATTATTATAATAAATATGAAAATATATTACTTAATTATAAAAAATATATCTATTATAAAAAAATTTATCTAAATTTTTATTGTATAGGTGGTTTTTTATTGGGAAGAGTTATTTGAATTTAAAAAACTAGTTATTTAAAGGGTAAAATTGTAAGAAATTGGATTTTTTATTTTTTTATTTTCAAATTCAATTTTTTAAATTTTTTAAAAAATCAAAATTTGAATGTAAAGTAAATAATTATTAAATTTATTATATTTTAATATTATAAAGGATAAAATTGAAAAAAAATGTGTAAACAAAATTATCAAATGTATTTAATAAACTTATTACATTGCATTAATTAGTGCTATAATTTTTTTTTCAAAATATAAGTAATTTTATAGAGTAATGGGTTAAGTTAAATAATGATGAGATAAAATAGTAGAATATGAGGAGTAAATTAAGAATGTATTTAGGGGTAGCAATATCTATGGATGATAATGTGGTACAGGTTATGCGGGTTGGTCTGCAATCAACTACCAATAAGCGTAGGATATACTAACTGATCTAACTCGCTAACCCATTTAAGTTTGTCTGCATAACCCACAGTCCATACGAACCAATATTGGAGCGAAGTGGTTTGGCTAGCTAGGTCTTGTAAAAAGTAATTATTTTATTTTTTCTGAAAAAAAATAAAATTAACTCACTCACCCATTATTGTAGCGTGATCTTTATTTTATTTTATTTTAAAGAAATTGAATTTAATGTACTAAAAAAATGAATATTTTAATCATATAAAGAAGTTAATATTAGGAGTAATAGTCAATTAAGTTTTAAGTAAAGTCTTATATTTAAAATTTGTTAATAAAAAAATATAAAATGGAGATTTCAATAAGATACTTGTTAAAAAATTAGTCATCTTCATTGAAATTAGTCATGTCATTTTGGTTGAATTGGATGCTAGTATGTTGTAAGAGTTTTAAGTATATATGTCTGTCAAATAATACTCTACATATCAATGTTTTATCTCTATTGATTCTTGTGGGATACATTTACATACACGTAGAGGGAAAATAGATGCAAAATGAAAAATTTAATTATTTTTAATCAAGCCTTATCAACCCTCATACTTGAATTTCTTTATATTTTTATTTTAGTTGAATGAATTGAAAGATGAAATTTTAATTTTTCAACAGCTGAAATAAGTTTTTTTTTTTATAATTAATGAAATTTTATTTTTTTACAAAAAATATTTTCCTTATGCTGGCTACCTGTTATGCGGGACAGACCATTGAAATGATCCTACATTCCTTATGTGGGACGGGCCAACAAATTCAGTCTAGTCACTTTTGTTGGCCAAATGTGGGGCAAGCCAAAATGGGGCAGGGCAACCCTTATCAATTTCAAAATTTAATTTTCACAATTTAATTTCCTTAAATGAAAATTTAGAAGTGGGAAAAAAACATTCTAGAATAACCTTTCCGAAACAATTATTTTACCTTTTGAAATCTGGAACAACTATTTTGGCTTTCAGAATTTGATTTCTAGAATTGATGGGATATATGAATATGAATAGATTTGATGAATGTTGAAAACCCTTCTTATTTACACGTGTTAGAGGCCTGGCTTGCCTCGACCTACCCTGACCCACACCTAGCTCGTGCAGGTTGTGGTTTATGCAAGATGAATCTAATTAGGCTTCTTCTTCTGCACTCTTACGTTTTTCTTCCTGCACCTCCACAATTTTATAAATCTCGAAACTGGTCTTGACCTTTTATTTGAAAAAGGAAACTATGATGGAGTTTGTTTGTCACGATTCATCTTCTTCATTCATCTCAAGCGCTGGTGGAGGGTCATTTTAGTTGCGTGGAGCAAGGTGGAGGAGTGGGTTGTGTTGCTGAAATGTTGTTTGGTTTCTAGAGATAAGAATTAAGTTTTTTTTAGGAGCATTGGTGGTTATGGAGTTTTTGTGGTTACCGAAAATCGGGATCCGGGAGTGTGCTATGGATTCATCAATCCATAAGTGAATCATTTTGTTTTCTAGATAAGGGGGTGTTATGAAAGCAATTTTTTCATAAATTGCTGATTTTCGGATTGCTGAATTCAGAAGCCTAATTTCTGTTACGGATTGGTGGATCCAGAATATTTCTTTGAATTATGGATTTCTGAATCCAGAATGCATATTTTGAATTACGGATTGGTGGATTCAGAATTACTTTTTTTGAATTATGAATTGTTGGATCCGGAAGGAATTGTTTGACTTATGGATTCATGTATCCGAAAATTTTGCGGATTCCATAATCTGGGATTTATGCGAATTCTATAATTTGGGATGTGAAGAAACAAATATAGATTCTCTATTTTGTAAACTATCAGATTGCATTGTTTGGAATAATACATACGATCTACATATCTGAAAACCAAAAAAATTACTTACCTTTTTATCCAGGGAAGTGTCAATAGAAACCACCCTTCTCCCACCAAGTTGCCGAGACACCACCCTAAACCACTAACAGAAACACGAGATGGAAAGACACCGCTGAGAGAGGAATGTAGGCCATGGAGAGTGGCCGTGCAATCTGTAGGTAAAGGAAAAAGAAAAGAATAGTGTAAGTCTTAAGTGCATTTTAGGATTTTAAAAAAATAATATGGACAATTTTATCTTTACATAACATTGTAGGAGTGCATGAAAAAATTGTAGGAGTGCAGAAAGAAATTGTCATCTAATTAAGTTAGCAAACAAAAATAATGAATCTATCTACATTCTTTTAGCCGTCTTAGACTCATACAATATATCCCATTGTCATCCCTAATTTTATTATAATAGAATGTCACATTCACCGAATTCATTTAATTTTTCGTTTTAAATAGTTAATTGTTAATAGTTTTGCATTTTAATTAATAACTACATATAAAATTAAATTGTTATCACTCAAGATCAATTGAATCGTGATTAAATATAAATAATATTAAAATAAAAATATAATAACATTCAATAATAAATTGTTACACCTTAATTTTATAATAATTGTTTTAAAAATTATATTAAAATGTAAAACTATTAATATAACCAGTTTGATTTTAAAAAAAAATCAAATAAAATATAAAAACGATTATTCAACTTAGTCTTATTTTAATTAAATATAAAAATTAATTAACTTAAATAATATTTTACAATTCAGTTTAACTAGATTAGATTTTTAATTTTATAAACATAAATTTGTATTTTTTAAAATTCTAAAATAAAAACATAATATGTCTTCTATAATTACTTCATGTTTACAATTTTAATTTGATACATAAATTACTAATCTTACCATTATAAACTATATACATATTTATACCTTTGTTACCATATTTTCGAAATTACATGTGAAAACATACAATTTTGTTACCATATTTTACACTCTCAAGGATTTTGGTTTCACATTAGCAAGTCCTTACCATAAACATAAATTTATTATTTTATAAAAATTATATAGTACAATTTATAATCAATTAATAATATCAAAATCTATTTAATATTTAATGGATTAATTAATTAATAAATACTTATTATATATACTTTAATTACTATATAGATAAACACAAACTATGTTTAAATTCATTATTAATTAAATATATATATATATATATATATATATATATATATCTTATTATTATACAAGCATATAATAAATGTTTATTAATTTTATGATACACGTAGTTAAGACTATTACAATAAATATTTAATTTATTAAAACAATCAATTAAATATTAAACTTATTAATATTTATATTTTATATAATATTTTAATAAATTATTTTTACTTCTCCTTTAAAAATATAATAAAGTCACACTAAAATGGAAGTTTTGCCGTTTTGGTAAATATATTTTCTGATTTAAATTAATTAAAATAATCATGACTAATATTTATTAATTGAATTATACCAAAAAAAGAGAACATGAATATGTGAGAAACTGATTTCAGCATGTTGAATTAGAAACACAAAAGAGTAAAAAATATTTTTTTCAATTTTTTTTATTAAACAAAAATATTATTTCAGATTTAATTTAAAATATTATAAAATATCAATATAATTTATTTTTTACTTATTATTGTTATTATTTAATAAATAAAAATATTGCCAACATATAAACTATGAAAGTTGAACACTCTTTAAATACAAAGATACACCCAAACAACTAAAGAAAAGAAAAAGAAGATGGAAGAGTAGTGGAATGAGAAAGGAGTTGCTTTAAATCTAGTCATTTTCATCGCCGCCCAATAAAAGAAACAACTCATCATAAAATGAACACACTATGAAAATGGTTGAATTATAAGCACAAAATAAATAATAAAAATAGATTTATAGCAACGCGTTGAAAATGAGGAAATAAAAATATGTTTTATTTATATTCAGAAAATCAGATTCAAAATCGCTCTACCTACTCAACAATAATAACAGAATGTTTTTTTTTTCATAATTTTAAAATTTAAGATAAAATAATAAAATAAAATATATTAATAAAAATAAATTTTAAAAAAATGACGAACACAAAAAGTGAGGAGAATCTCGTTATGTATTATTATATAGTGAGAAAATGACAATTTATTTTACTTAAATTTGGAAAATCAATTCAAAATTCTTCATATCTAACAACGACGAAATGTTATTTCTCATTATTTTAAAATTTAAAATATATTAATAAAGATAAATTTAAGAAAATTCTGTATAGATCAAAACACGAGTAGAATCCTATATATTGTTGTAATATAAATTATAAATAAATTTTAAAAAAATTATAATTATTATTCATTTATTTATTATTAAATAAATAAATTGTTTTTTATTTATTAAAAGATAATATTATCCAAAATTAAAAAATAATATTAAATATAACTTTTTTCTATAACTATTAATAATAAAGATTATTTTTGTAACAATTATTTAATGTACATAATTTATTATCTATTTTATCTTTACAAATGTATCTCATTTTATTAATTTATCTTCTAAATCTTATAATTATTTTTAAATTAATTAACTATTTACCATAAAAGTATTTGCTTATTTCATAATTATATTTTATGAATATATTTTTTATAAATTTAATAATAATAATTTATTTATTTTTTAATAAAAGAAAATAGACATGCATGCTGGTAGTGGCATGTGTTTTCACTAGATAAAAAAAAGGAAATGTAAGTTAAAAGAGGTAGTCTTTAAGAATTATTTTAAGAAAGAAAAAGGAGAAAGAATGAGAATGGAGAGATTATATATATTATTTGAGCTAAATACAGTTACAGTGGGATTGCTTCTTTGGGGTGTCTGGTGTTGTTGTGTTCTGCATAGGCTGTTTTGTTGCTGCTGGTGCTGGTTTGTGTTTTGTTTTGTTGTGTTGTGTTGTGTGGGTTTATGAGAGAGGGTTGACATGGGGAGGGTTTTTGTTGTTGATTTGGATGGCAGATCCTACGGATGCAGATACTGCAATACTCCTCTGGCTCTCGCTCATAACATTCTTTCTCGGGTACGTCTTCTTCCTCTTCTCTTCAAATTCAATTTCTTTTCATTCATCTTTTTTTTATTTCTCAATTTTAATACTTGTAAAAGAAACTCTGTTTTTTTTTTTTTTTTTTCTGTTGGTGTTTGTTTTGGGTATGAATGAACTCTGTTTAGAGTGATGAATACGATTGGTGAAAGATTTGATTATGGCCACTTCGTTTAAAAATCAATCAGAACTAGGAGGGGACCCATTAGTTGATCGTGCAGAAAGATTCTGTTTTTTTTTTTTTATTATTGATTGAAGGTTATTGGGTTGCAATCATTTTCTGAAAACATGGAATCGATTGTACAGTGTCTGCCAGCAATGTCCAATGGCGCTTTCAGTAGTTAGCTTAGTCTTTCTGTTTTCATTAATGAAAAATTATGTGTTCAATTTGATATTTGGAGTCTGATCGTTTGAGTCTCTCAATTGTGTCAAGCGTGTAGTACATGCAGCTGCGGTTTGCAGTTTGGAAACGCCTACCTGATTGGGTTAGTGAAGATGATGCTTTTTTGAAAAAAGGAATTACTTTTGTGGAAATTTTTAGAAATGGAGGTATATCATGTTTTATTTTGCAGCTCCATGGTAAGCTTTTGTACTGAGATCGAGTCCATGGATTTGAAAATTGATTGAATAAAAGAGTGTATCGTGTATTCGATTTTTATAAGTGTACATTTTTCTATATTCTATATGACAAGTCCCTTTGCGTAGAGCCTGTGTCCGAAGGATGTACATTGAGACAGCAGAGTTTTTTTTCCAACTATCTCAATGCAGGACACCAAAGAAGTGACTAGGAATACAAGTTATTTTCCTTCTTTTTCAACACTTAATCCACTATAAAAGTTGCTAATTTGATATGTAAGACTACTTTTGATCGCTTGCCATTCTGTTTTCCACACTTCTACTGGGCATGAATTTGAATTTTTAAAAGTCCATTCAAATCTAATCCAAATCCAATTAAATGGATTAGATTTGAAATCCATATCCATTTAATTGGATAAAATTGGTTTGTATTTTTTTTAAATTTGGTTTTAAAACCAATTTTTGATCATATCCGGTTTGGCTTTAAATTTGTTTTTATATTGCAAACCGATTTTAAAATTGGTTTTAAACTGAACGCTGATTTGATAAAATTAAGCGAGACAAAAGTAAATATACTCTAGTCGAAGCCAAAGTAGTGATACTTTAACTGAAGTTAAGTTAAATATGTCCTACTGAATTTAACCAAGAGATAATTTCATCGAATTTGATTGAAAGATATCTTGATTGAAACTAACTGAGAGATGATTGGTGGAAAGATGCTCAGATTAAGGTCATCCAAAGATTCTTTGACTAGGTTGAATTAAAAATTCTCCGATTGAGCGAACAATGTTGTGATTGAGGTTGTGTTGCGCCAACAATGCCCTAGCTTTGGTCGAGCCAGCAGTGCCCTGGTTGAGGTTGAGGTTGAAGTAATGATGAGTAGACCATACAACTGAGGTCGAGCCGGAGAAGTGCAATTGAAATTAGTTGATGATGTTCTGATCAAGGATGAACCGATGATATCTCGACCGAGGCTGAGTTGACGGTGAACCAATCAGGGATGAGGGGCTAATGGTTTGACCAAGACCAACAAAACCTATCCCAATCGAAATCAAGTAAAAAATTGAGCTCAACCAGAGCTTCCCTTACAAAGATCAAGTAAAATATTTCCCAGTTTAGACCAACTGAAAGATGCCTACATCAAACAATGCTTTAGGATGCCTACATCAAACAACCATGTTATTAATTGGATTGGATTCGAATATCCAAAATGTAGGTGTAGTTGACTCCAGAAGGGGGAGGAGTTGAATGAAAACTTAGATTCTCTTTTTGTAGCAGTGAAATAATTAGATTGTCTAGTAGACCATCTAACAAAACGTGTAGTAACAATGTCTAACAGATCGTCTAATAAGATCATCTAGCAGATCGTCAAACAATGAGAGTTAACACAAAATAACAAGAGTAAAGAGATATCAACACAATGTTTAAGAAAAGATAAAATCTTAAGAGATATCCGAAAAATAGGGATGAATAGAGTCACTGTGCGATTTCAAATCTTTACGTTTTTTGGTACAAAATCTCTTTGATTGAACGTGTATATAGTAGATATGTATATTCAAAAGATTTCGTTTAATTTGTTAATAAAATTGTCCAATTTATAAGATTGTCTATCACAGTGTCTAATGGATACTGTAGTAGTAGAAACACTGTTTAGATATTTCAATATTCAAGCAAATTATTCAAATAGTTTTTGTTATCATCAAAACATAAAATTATGATTCATGAACCGTTTAGTGTCTCATCAGACTATCTAGGCATATCATCTAGATTGTCCAGGGTCTCAACACAAAAGAATGGATTCGGATATGAAACCAATCCATTAAAATGAACTTAAAACGATTTAGATATGTGTAAATTTGGATTGATTTTAATTGTTTGAATTTTTTGCACACCCTTACTACACTTCCATTGTGGGTGAGATAGGGAGCTCTCCTTTAAAATGAAGCTTTCCTAATGTCAAATTGACTTTTACAAGTGAGATAACATTGGGTAGATTTAGTTTATTTTGTGAAGTTTTTCTTTTCTTTTTTTATCTGTGGCTATAGAGGATACATAGATTAGAATTTTTCTATTCTTTTGCAATCATAGATGCACATCATTGTAGACTTGCCTTTTACCCTGATCCTATATGTAAAGAGTAGACAATGAGGCAACATCTGTGATTGTTGTTCTTCTTAAAAGGAAAGTGAATTATTTCATTTCTTGATACTTCTAATACGTTTAGTCTTCTTCCACATAGATTATTGTAATATAATTTGCCTGCTTAATGAAGATATCAGCTAACTTTATCTTGGTATATTTTGCTTCATTTTTGTAATACTAGTACAGAAAGTAATAAATATCCAAAATTATAAGTTCTACAGTTAAATTTAGCCTTGTCCTAGATAACCATCGTTAATTGCTGCTACTTATTCTACTGTGCAAATGTACCTAGTTCCTTGTATACTACTAGTCTTTCCATCTAACCTAGCAATTTGACTGTATTTTGTTTCCTTGTGATGATCAGAACTTCAACTGCAGCCAAGGGAGAGCATATCTTTTCAGCAAAGTGTAAGTTGTTTGAAACCGTTTCTATGTATTCCCTGCCCCCTCATCTGTCCCTTTTCAATACTTCAATACTTTTTCAGTAATTTGTTACGGAATATTTTAGTGGTCACATCCTGCCTCGTCTTCCCACCAAAAAACATCTGCTCCTCTGTTGGTTTGGGGAATTCTATTGAAGCGTTATAATTTTATCAATGACATTAAAAGAATTATGATTTTCTTCTTACTCATAATTAGCACTCTTTTTTACATATGAACACCTTAACTCGAGCCTTCGTTACTAAATTTTTCCAACATCCTTGTTTGTTAACTTTTGGCCTCAAATAGGGTGAACATAACTCTTGGGACTCCGGTGGAGAGAATGATGATTTCCGGACTGCACACAGTTGAAGACATATTTTGTTGCTGCTGTGGACAACTTCTTGGATGGAAATATGTGAGTTTTTACCTTTTCGCCTCTAGTTTCCTTTCTTGTCGTGCTTGAGAATTTTTCTAACATCATTAATTTGTGGTTGGGTGAGTCTTGAAAGTTTAAACTAGCAATGAAGTTGATTAAGTATGTGAGCACCATCAGAAATTTATGATTATGTCTGTTACTCCGTTAGTACAATGAATATTATCCATAAAACCATTTTAAACACTTAAATTTACCGTTGTTCAAATTTGCGACAATTTTATTGCTAATAAAAGAACAATCAGACGAGAAATTTCTATTTCCCAATCTACTGTGCATCTGATCCATTTATGATCTACCATAAAAAGGGTAAACTTCATTTAGGGTCTCATTATCTTTTAACTGGAAATTAGCAAGATTTGTTTTCTATCCCTCGAGGAGATTATTGAAATTGATGCTTTCCCTTTAAGCCATGTATCTGTTTCATGTAAAATCATGTTTGGAATCAAATTAAATTAGAAATCATGGAAAGAGATTCGCTAAGTTTTTAAACATCTGATTCCATCAAGGAAAATATGTGGTTTCTGGATTTATATAGAAGCATTAAGCACCCATGGTAACATCATGCACATGCAAGTCAAGTCTTTCCATGTGTTTCTCCATCAATCTAATTGCTCTCCTCAAGTTGTGTTTTTTATGAGCTGAAAGCTGTTTGAAGTGGTAATAACGAGTGTTTGGATTGGTTTAGGTTCTGGCATATGAAAAGAATGAAGCATACAAAGAAGGGAAGTTTGTGCTTGAGAGGTATGGTGTTAAAGTATGGTTTTGAATTTGATCATGTCAAGCTAAGCTAAAGCTTAATTAGAGTTGATGCATCTAACAGGTGGAGGATTGTTGACAATGTTGAAGAGGAGTTGGAATTAAATTTGGATGCACAAGCTGGTTCACAAGGATCTCAAGCTACTTCTCAAGCTGATTCTCAGGCTGGTTCTCAGGTTGATTCTCAGGCTGATTCTCTAGCTGGCTCAAGTGACACAGAAAACGCCTAGCTAGTTGTTTCTTTTTCATGAATTTGAAGTATTTTAGCTAGCCAAATTATTTATACTTCTAGTGTTGTAGGTAGAAAATATATTATACCTTTAGTTTTCATCAAGATACAATTTACATAGAAACTCCTTAGATCAACTCAATCTTAGGATTATTTCCAGAGTCTAGAAATCTTGTAGTGGCATACTGAATTTCGCTAAATATTTATGGAGGGTATGTGATTAATCTTATTTCATGTGTCCAAGTTATTGTTGATGTCAATTGTTCAGATATATGTGAAGAGTTAGATTGTTAGATTATTGTTCTAGTTTGGAATTACAAGTTTACAATACTCCCAAACAACTACTTTTCAACTTTGTCAGAAGAAATATAAACATTTTGATCCCTTGCTCGGTAGTCTGGTCTGATGTTTCCTGAATAATTATTGCTCGTTGGATTGTTGCTCACAAGAAATAATAAATGTTGTTTGCAATTATTTTTTGCTTGACAAATAATATAAATGAAATTTTACTTAAGTGATTGATTTATATATGGATTTATTAAATATTATGTACAACCTTTTTAGGAAAGCATAAATTGAAATTGAAATTGAAAAGTGTCAATTACAATAAACTATAAAAAATGCACTCAATATAAAAATATATAGTAATAGATTTTGAGGGTATTTTTCACTAAAATGTAATATTATAAGTCATATTACAACCAAAGTAAATTTTGGAAATACAATTATAGTTTGACTTGCAATACAAGTAAACTTAATAAATACAACAAAAAATAGTTAAGTCAACAAGTTTCCTGCATATTAAAAGAAATATATTAATATAATATTTTCTTAAGCTTTGAAGAATTTATCAATTCAAGAAAGAATTTTAACCAAACAATTATCTTTATGACCAACTTCAAGCTCTCTAGTGAAAAAAGACACATGAAACAAAGGATTAAAATGAAAAACAATTAATAAGGTAAAACATTAGAAAAATATACACCACCTCATGTGCTTTAAAGATAAGTGTATGTTAATTCAAATCTAGAACACCGTCAAGTCTTGTAATAAAAGTCATCTCAGTTAATGTACTCTCTTCCCATATTCCCATATATAGACACAATCAAGTTATATTGATATAACCTACATCTATTATACCACACACATATAACTTACATAAATTATTATATCATAACTAACTTTTAATGAAATGATTTTATCTAAAAACTCAGTTGAATTAAAACAAACCTGATAAGTAATAGCCACAAATTTTATATTGATTAGTTATTTGATACATCGACCGTATGTTGAAAAAATGACTTAATATACACTTTTAAAATATAAAAAATATGAATGATTTAAATTTCTTTTAATTTTTATAAAAAATTGGACAGAATATAAATATGTTAAATTTGGATAAATTTCTCCTCAAACAAGTTTTCGAGAGAAAAGCACACACACAAAAAGAAAGAGAAGATTGACTGTGTATCTCAGCTACTATAAATTCCATCAGAGGATACAGACTCATAACTTGTAATCAGTCTGAAAAGGGGCGAAAACTGAAGTAAACAGGATAATGAACAAAATTTTCTGATTTACAGTTTTCTGGAGTTCTGCTTGTAATATGTGCAATGTCTCAAGAAACTCCATATTTGGAGTAATCACGGTATGGAGGACAAGCACCATCGGAAGATCGATTGGATTACACTGCCATTCATCTACATTAGCAGGGCGATTCTGTAATCTAAAAAATAAAAACAAAAACCACTTTCATGGCAGGAAAAAGAGGAATACTACAAATACAGTGAATAAGAATGAGGAGAAATGTCATCATGAAAGTAAAATAGGTCCATTCTCAGCTGCTGTTGAGGTTTTGCCAAAATTATTATGATGCCTTGTCATCTGAATATCACGTGAAAAATGGGTCCTTGCTTTTGCATACGGGGCTGCTCTTCCTGCAAGAAAAAAGGAGAATAAATTTAAATTCAACACTCTTAATGCGTATTGCTTCACAAGGTAAAATACAAGGTCAAAAGAACATGTTGGTAAAATGGACCAACAAATTAGACCGATTAAATATAGTACTAGGCAGAAAATTTTGAGTTCAATTAATTTTGGGAAATATTAGTCCAACCTAAGTTTTGTTTGATCAAATTTAAACTAGTTTAATCGTGTCCTGTGTAAAATATGGGGTTTTGGGGGTTTAACCAACTTAAAAGAAAAGAGACACATCCATAGGTAACTGTGGATAACATCTTAAATTGGTAATTCTAACATAGTATTATGATTTTTAAAGTAGTTATTATAAAAATACATAACCTATTTTTTCTTAAACTTCCTTTGATATTTCAACTGATTATTCTCTAAAAATAAAATAGATCCAAACATGGTAAATGGAGGTGAAAGTAGAACATAGAATGCTTTGTTAGTGTAACTGTAGTGTCAAATATGAATCTCCCTTACCTGCAATTTGCTGCGATCGGAGGATATTTTTCCGCCTTTTCCACCAACAAATTGAACAGGTAGTAAGAAGGAAAATTGTAAATGAAGCCCCTAATCCAATGCCAATTTTACCACCGGCAGAAAGATGAGATCCACATGTAGGTAATCCAGGTATACCACACAGACCTGCGTTGTCCGTAAAACTGCAGGCATCCACAAGTTAAAAAGTCAGAAATATTTGTTATTTAGCAAAAAACAAAGTGAACAAATATGTACGTGAGGAATATCCTATCATTTTCAGTAACTTGTCTAGAGTTTAATCTCTGATAACATACTTGAAGCTAGCTCTGTATAGTAGTCTTCCTCCTAGAGTTGCCGGGACCCTATCAGATAGGAGGTTGCTGTTAAGGTTCCTGCATGGAGACATTTTGATACAGATTTGTCGCCCTCGTATGTGTTTTATGGGTTAGTTAAACATTGAAGAATCTTACAGTCTTTGTAATGACGACAACTGTCCAAGGCTTTCTGGAATTGATCCATTGAAAAAGTTGTAGGATAGGTCACTGCATCATTATATGGCATTCAGAAATGACAATAACATGATTAGCCAAAGCCAAGACAACAATTCATGGAGCATGTTTTCTACCTTTCGCAGACATAAAACAAAGAAAACTATATCACAAGAAAAAGAGGAAGAGATTACTTAACAGCACTTGCAGGCTATTTATTGTACCAAGTGAAGATGGAATTGCTCCATGGATGTTGTTCCTACTCAAGTTTCTGCAATTCATAAGCAAATTAGCACAAGCTATGGCAAAATAAATAAGGTGGTTGTTTCTGTATGTTGAAGAATAATAAGTTAAAAATTGAAAAAGTATATATATACAGAGAGAGAGCAGTGGAATCAAGTTACTCCAAGAATACTTGGAAAGAGTAACTCTATACTCACCATTTATGTTAAAAAAGTAAAGTTTAAATGTAAGTTATCAGAACTATTAGATTAAAAAAACTGGTTGATAACATGGGGAACAGCTCTTTTAAAGTTACTCTTAGAATAAGTTATCCCTTACATATATAAAATACTGGACCAAGCCTTCAACTTTTGGGACCGTCCTGGTCCTTGGTATCCAACATGTTGGACAAATTATTGAACCCGAGAAATATAAACACACTAAATTATAAACAAATTATGGAAATAATATGGTTTTTAGGCCAGATTTAGGTAACACTAGAAATAACAATATCACCATCTCATCATAACATATATAAACCTAACCCAGGACTCATAAAAAATAATTGGTCATTAACTTTCTAATACAGATTTATAACTTTCTAATTCAGAACTTATTCCTAAGTTGGTTTTGTAATCAATACATTAAGCATAATATGCATACATGATTCATCCATGCATTGACATAAATATTTACGCATATATGTTTTTTTAAAAATACTTAAAAACATGTCTGGAACTCACAAGATTTGTAGATTAAGTAGTCTGGATATGTCATCTGGCAAGAAACCTTTCAGACCTTGATTGTCAAGACCACTGTTCATCAACAGACGAAGCACTCAATAACAAGATATACCAAAACCAATATATTGAGATAGAATATTCAAAATAATTAATAATTCAACAGTTCTCAACACAAACCGCAACGTCTTTGTAGCATAGTGGAACCAATCTCTTCTCTTAGCAAGTGGAGGGTGTAGTTCTACACTTTTTTAGGGTTAAACCTTAAAACATACAAAGCCATAATCATTTTTAATTTGATAACTAAATCATTACTGTGAAGTATAGTTAGGCACCAACCAAGACATAATTCCCATGTACACGATCCAAAATATAACATTTCTAATTCTTATACGTAACACGTTTTCTATTTCATCGATATACATGACTATGTTTTAACTCCTACGATCATACAAAGAGGGATTAATTTGAGAACTATTTTCATATAGGGGTTTAACTCGAGCAATTCATCTTGAACTTTAACCTTTTTAAAGAAATGGCCAAAAGGAATTTAAGAGTGGGGAGGTCCAATTCAAGGGTTACTCCCCCAAATGAGAAGCATATCACAAAACAAAGTAAAAATTAAGTTACACATTCTGAACGAGTTAAAAAAAAAAATCTCGAGCCAGCCATATATTAACTAGTTTACAGGTAAGCTGTGGTCGTGCATACGTAAATGCATACACCCAAAACACAAAAATCTTCTCTTTTTTTCCCTAATAGAAGGGCATCATTTCCTTCATCTAGAGGCTCTGATGCTGAACAAATAAAAATACTCTCGGATTTGGTGCCAACTACAGCGAACAAATTAATTAAGTGAAAGGGAATAAAAGAATTATTAAGAGAACTGCAATATAGGCTACCACGGAATCAAATGAACAAAAAAAACAAAAACGCTGTACTTAGGGATAACAAGAAATTACAGTCCATCAATGATCCAGCTGCCGCGACTTTTGTTTAATTGGCAATCCACTCCACTCCATGGATGTTGTGGAGGAACACAAGGATCACCATTCCACCCAAACCTGGGTGGAAGCCTCAATGACTTCTTCAATGCTTGTAAAGCACTAACTAGAGTAAAAATAATAATAAACTTGAAAAGTTAGTATTAATTCGAATTACGAAAAGCAGCATTTGCTACTATAGTACTATTACGAGTTCATGAACTAGAAAATAAGTAAATTGAACAAGTATTATAAAACGTACAACCAATAAATATTGCCTCTGATATAGGTTAGGAAGAAGAACTCCAAAAGCAGTCAATAATGGAAAAGTATAACGAGACAAAGAGATCTAACATGTTTGATTGGGCATAAATTCCATGATCTACTTTTGACAAGCACTCCCTAAAATTGGAGTTTCTTGAGATATATTAATTGATTAGAAATAAAAAGAAATTGCATAAGTCTACATGACTAATACAGCTCCCAAGCACATGCATATAATGCTATCAATCGCCTCCAATGACCAAACACCAACCTTGATTGTGGATATTTCAAAGTCATTAAAGTTCTCTACCAAATTCAATATATGTTATCTTTCATAATACAATAAATACCACACGACATTAGCATGAACGGTTGTTTAAAAAACTGTAACAATAGTAGGGATGAGCACACATACCTTCCTCTGATATAGTCTTTGACTCAGCCATTATAACCTCAAATATCTCAATAGCATTTATTATGGCAAGATTACCTTCCCTTGGCTTCAATTTTATTGTTAGACTCCTCCCATTAACAGCAACAGTAGTATTAAGCACGAGGGCAGTATAGACATCCCCACTCAATTCTACAATGTCAACATGTTTGAATGCAAGATCACCATTTATTTCAATATCAAAGATCCTTTGCCCCGAAGAATAATCAATCTCAGCAAAATGTAACCAAACAGAATAGTTTCTGTTGGGATCCACCTCTAATGTATATGTTAAATCAGGCTGATTATTAGTACTAACAAGCGCAGACTGGTAAAGGGCTTCTGGATAGAAGTTTGGAGGATGTGAAGCATGCTTGATTCTAGTTTCAACAGATCTAGGTTGACCAGACTCTGAATCCTCACCAAAAGTTTTAATGCGTTGCCAAAATCTGTCCCCTCCCCAGGGATCCCCTGCATAATCTACGTCAAACTTTGATTGCCCAAAACCACAACTCAGTCTTTTAATTGTTCTAAGTATTAACCCTTGACTCCAAGGGGGAGCAAAATAATAAGCCTTATCATCAATTTGAAGAATCTCGATAGAAAGGATAGCGGGATCCCCATGACCAGTGCTATGGAAACAGATTGAGACCGAGTCATCTGTAAGAAACACTAGCGCCTCAGCAAATACTTGATCAGCCTGATGGGTCCAACCAGATTTCAAAGAATATATCTGCGTGCCTTCAATAGAAATGTCAAATAGAGGCTCAATAAGGGTACCTCTAGATTGACGAACAAGTCCAAAGAAGATTCTGATTGAGTAGTGACCCTTTGGCACCTTATCAATGATGTAACAATTTTGTGGACCTTCAGACAAAGGGAAATAGCGTAGAGTGTTGAGTGGAGGGGTGATGTAACTTGGCCGAGTTGCATTAGAGACTATGCCACCCGTATAGCCAAAATCTTCACGCCAATGGGTATTGGTTGGTCTTGTTTGAACATTTTGACGAGCCCCACAGCTTAAGCGCATAGCAAATGGGTCTGCAGTGATTTGAACCAAATCAAAATTGGGGAAACACAAAATATTCATACTCAGCTTTTGAAAACAATAACCCTCTATGGTATGTGCAAGTTTGACACTCAGATTCACTAAGAAAATAGGTACAACCATGTAGAAACTACTTCTTCAGTGGTAACATAAATTTCGTCCATTGCAAATAGACTGCGAAAAAGAAATTCCATCACGTGGCTTAAATGACGACGAATTAAATGCAATGGTTTCCGCAACATGATTGCTCATTTAAAGTGTAACAGACAAACCAAACCCGACAAATTTCAATAAGGTAAGAGTTAGTATTCATCAGAAATTCAGAATAATAATGGTGTTTAACAAACTTTCACTAACCGGAAAATTTTCAGAGAAAATTGTTAAAATTACTACATCTGTTTCATATCTACCAATGCTTAAGTTAATGCAAACAGATAAAGAAACACTTAATCAATGTGAAATATTATTATAATTATACTAAAATAATTTAGTTATTTGTAATAAACTCCCTTGTTGTAGATATTATTAAATAAGTAAAAAAAAAAAAAAATCAACAAAATTTAACATTTGTAAAGCCTAGTTTCGAAACAAAGAGAAAAGGCTAAAACATCAACATAGAAGCGAGGCCATAATTGGTTTCAAGTTTCAACGTTTGGACAGGCTTACATCTCTTAATCTTCTCAAGATCAAAGCAATGAAAGCATTGAGAAAATTCCACAATCCAAATTTGATCAAGAAAACAGTAAAGCTCCAATTTATGGCGCATAAAGGAGAGAGGAAAGATAAGAAGGAGAGTGCTGAGGTTCACCTTGGCGTGCAGCACAGGAAACAGTAGCGAAGCAGAGCATCATCCATAGCTGAAGAAATTGAAGAAACATTGCGGTGGATTCGGCTTCCTCGCTTTTCTCTCTCTACAACTTCTTCCTCTTCTGTCTTTTCCTCTCTCTCATTCATCGTGTCCCCATTTTTGTTGAGTGCTTTTCTAGAGAGAGAATGTGGGGTGTACGCACTTTTGCACACCACTCTAGGAAAATCTTCTTCGTTCAAGTTTATTAGCGGGCGCCAAAGAAACGAACACAGTTGTGTCTGTGCTGCTGAGCATCATCATAATCCATGCACTTTCAATCGAACGGTGCAGATCTGCTCGAAGTGTTATCCCCGTATCAATATTAATCTTATATATTATATATATTATTCCAACAAACATTTCAATTAAAACTTAAAAAAAATATTTTTTTCCTTAAAACTAATTTGGTCACAAGTTACAAAATAGAAAAATATATTATAATTTTTTCTACTGAATTTAACTGTAAAGATTTTTCTTTTCTTTTTAAGATTAGGTAAATTAGTAGTTTGAGGTGGATTTGACCTTATTTATTGTTGCGATTCAAAAGTCAATGAAAAATTAAAAATGTTTATGATGGAAGAAAAAAATAACCATAATTATTAATCTTGAGAAATGAACAATATGAGTATTGATGATGATGTACTGCTTTTTGATCAACGGTGCAGAATGGTCACCGATGGGTTGATTGAACTTTTTGACTTTTGACCTACATTTGGTTAGTGGGGATGGATTAGTGCGCAATCACCGGGGTGTGTATGAGATTTTAATTTTTTTTTTCAAATAACTCATTTTCGGCAATTTCTTCCACCACCATATCAATTTCAGCATGTACCCAATCAACTCTAGAAAATGATAAAAATATTTCTCAATGACGAAAATAATCTTGCACAAAAATAGGAAAAATTATTTTTGAAACTTTTATCTGAAATATTTTGGATTTCAATTTTCGGAACATATTTTTGAATTCTGAAATTTTTTATCCAGAATGTGTTTTTAGTTTTGTGTTTAGAATTTTTTTTCCAGAATATATTTTTTTATTTCTCAATTATAATTATTATTTTGAATTTTTTAATTTGGAATAAGTGTAGTTTTGAAAATTTAAAAAATTGATATGGTGGAGGTTAAAATTGATATGGTGCGGGAAGAATTTGCCCTCATTTTCGAATATGAAAAAAAAATACATATAAAAAATATGAAAATAAAAAATATATTTAAATAAAAAATTTAAAAAGTAAAAAACAAACAATTTTAATTTTAATTCATTAATAAAATTATTAAAAAAATATCTCAAAATAAAAAAATTATGTTTATATAAAAATTAAAAAAGAATAACAATTTAAAAATTTATTAATTAAATTATTATTAAAAAAACCTTTAAAAAAATAATATTAAAATTTAATATAATAGAAAAAAGTTTAAAAAAAGTCGTATATGTCAAGTACTGAGTAAAGTCTCAATTTGATGTTCTATATTATTTATTTTTTGTGGATGATAATTTCTCAAAAAAGATAAGAGAATTTAGGTTTGTAGTGGGAAACGAGGAAGAGGAGTTGGAGAAGAGAAGAGAAGTTGAAGAATGAGGATTCTAGCTTTTTCTATTATAAAAGAAGAGTTCTGGTTTTCTATATATACTCTTTTCATCCACTATGTTCACCATTTCCTCTTTGTTTTATTTTTTTTCAACTTTCTTATTTATATTATAATAAAAAAAATATGTAAAATGTTTAAATTGATAAAGGGTTATATTATAATTACTTTATCAATACATAAGTGTTTATATTTTATATGAAATATTATTGAAATATGACATTTATCATTGACTCAAGCCCAAGTCAAGTAGGTTGGTCAAGTTGGGCCCAAGTTAGGTTGAGTCCAAGTTAAGCCAATTAATGTTGATAAGGTTCACATTGTGCTTAGAGGAATTGAGTCCATGTCATATCGAGTAGAGTTGGGACCACATCTAGTCCAGTTAAGTCGAGTGCATGTTGGGTCGAGTCATGTTAGGTCTAGATCTAGTCAAGTCGAGTGAGTCCCTCATCAAGCCAAATCGAGTTAGGTAAACTTCAGGTTGAGTCATGTCAAGCCTACAACGAGTCGAGTGAAATCGGGTAAGATTTACCCAAAGAGAGTTGTGTAAACATTAGGATGAGTATTGTCGCACCCACCTCAAGTTGAGTTGAGTTGGGCCCACCTCGAGTTGAGTCAAGTTGGACTCACCTCGAGGCGAGTATAGTTGGATCCACATCAAACGAGGTCGAGTTGAACCCATCTCAAGTTGAGTTGAGTTGGGCTCACCTTTGACCAAGTTTTGTTAAACCCACCTGTAGCTGAGTCAAATCGCGCCCATCTTGGGACAAATTGAGTTGGCCCACCTGTAATCGAGTTGAGTAGAGTTGGTCCTTCATAGGTCCTAGTTGAGTTGACCCATATCAAATCAAGTGAGTTGATAACATCAGGTCGAGTTGAGTCGAGCCACTCCAAATTGAGTTGACTTAGACCAAGTTCATATCAGACCATACTAATTTAGGCTAAGACAAGATCGATCAAGGTCAAATCCATGTTCGACAATATTGGATTAGACCAAACTTAAGTTGTGTTGGGTCGACCTAGTCAAATAAGTTAAATTTGACATTAATCTTTTAATTAATTTGCAAATAGTATAAATTTAATTTGCAAATAATATAAATTAGTTAAAGAGTAATTTATAAATAACGTAAAATATTTATGAATCAATTTATAAGTTATAATATTTTAACAACTCGTGAAAAGTAATTAAAAATTGAAGTCTTATATGCAAGAAGTCCACTTTGATCTGACCAAGTTTGAGAATTTTTCAAACTACTGATTCGGTGGAACAATAAAAAGAAACTTATATTAAGAGTGAGTTTGGATTCTGCATGTAACATGGGTGAAATTGACAGTGCTAGATCAAATAGACACGCCCCTCCAGAAAACATGTTTGACAAAATTATGATTTGCTGGTTTACAAGAATTTCCAAGGTACTAACTATTACTACTCACTATACCTAATATACCGACTTAGCATACCAAAGACTTAAAAGATGCTCAAATATTTTTCATGCATTCCACCGCGACTTCAATAAATGATCTTCATTTCTCTCAACTAATTTAAAGTGAAAATGCTAACTTGAAGGTCATTAGGTTTGCTTTTACTTACACTTCCATAAACATTCAAACAACTTTGCAGAAGGAAATGAAATACTCGTGAAACCCTTCCTCACCCATCACGTGACAGCTATTAAGTCTCATCTAATTTCACTTGACTAAAATGCTCCATTCAGTGCCATACCACACCGCTCCCATTCACTCCATTCACGTTTCCATGCGTTTGTGTTGCACTCTCCGCTCTATACTAAAGAAATCTCAAAACCCCATTCTGAGAATCATGCAGATCCACATGCACAGGCACCTCTCTTCCTTTTCTTCTCATCGGCACCAGCCACACACTGTTCAAGGACATGCCCTTCTTTCTCCTCAAGAACTCCTTGGGAGCCAAGATGAAGAAAGGCATCAAAACCTTCTGTAACAACAACGGCTCAACCTCCACTCTCAACCAACAAAACAGCCACAGCCACAGCCAAGGTGACTTCACAAGCAAGGTAAGCTCAAGCTCCCCCTTCACAAAGCCAAACTCACCAACCCTGGAGGATCTAATACTACAACTAGAGTTGGAGGAAGAAATGTCTAGAAAAGCCAAGCTTAATGAGTACAGTGGAATGAGGGGTAGGATGTCATGTGTGAACAACTCTGACATATTGAGATCTGCAAGAAATGCCTTGAATCAGTATCCGCGGTTTTCACTTGATGGAAGGGATGCCATGTACCGGTCTTCTTTTGGGAACATGGAGGGAAGAAGATCGGTTAGTAGTGAGACAAGTTTCGGAGGAGAAATTGATTTAGATCATAAGGGTATGTGCTGTTTACCCCCAACACTGGCTGGGGAAAGTGTAGTGTGGCGTAAACCAGGGGTTGTGGCAAAACTAATGGGTTTGGAAGCCATTCCAGTGCCAGTGGGGAGCAAAATTTATGACAATAAAGAGAAGTTAAATGAAGTTGTTAAGAGGCATAATCTAAGGAGGAGATTTGAGAGGCATGACTTGGAGAGGAAACTGCTAGCAATGGAGATGCAGCAGCAGGGATATCATAACATTAAAAGACACACCAACTCCAAGAATGGTTGTTGCTCTAAAAATGGGTATTGTATTATGAAACCGGTTGCTCTAGAGGCTCTAGCTGGGGGTCCTGGCACTTGGCAGCCACGGAGATATGTTTAGGCCTAGAATTATGTCATATAGCTTACTCTAAAACAAACTTTATAATCTTCTAAGCTTTTTATTTATTCTATTTGTTCAAGTTATGCAAATGCAAGTAAAGCCTCACAAGGCTAATAATGCACAAGTTTGTTTAGAGTTTTATTGATTTACGCCTTCAAAGTTCAATCTTTCTTTTGATGCTGCATACATACACAATAACATTTCTTTGTCTTTCTGACTATTTGGACAGTAAAATGTAAATTTAGTTGTGAGTGACATTGGTATTTAACGTTTGTTAACTCATGAATGGAATTGTATCGATCTAAGGAACATAGTGCAGAAAGAAAATATGTCTGGTGTAGCATTGCATGCGCATTACACTACTAGTGACAGATTAGAACAGTAGTACAACTATACACAAGTTTCATTTGTGAACTTGTGCACTATTTGTTAAGATTCAACATACTATGTTAAAGTTTTCATAACACTTTAATAGAGAATTGAAAAAAACGACGAGTTAGAAAAAAAATCTAGTTGGTCATTAAATTATTGGGACCACATCAGTATTAGAATGATATCGACCATTTCTACTTTGATATATGATAGTACTGAGGAAATCACATAAATCCTCTATTAAAGGCTCAATAAGGCTTCACCAAAAAAAGCTTCATAAGAAACATAATGATGTTGGATTACTTTCATCATTAACATCAAGCTGATACCAAGTTGACCAAATTATGTGCTTGTTTTGTTTGGTTTAGACTTCAGAGCCAGAGTTAATTTTTAAAAGGTGAGACAATTTATTTTGGAGTTATTATAAAAAAATTGATATTGTAAAACACACGAATTAGTCTGTTTATGTCAACGTATTGGTTTTGTTTGGTACTGATATAACTTTGATCTTACCATGCGATGAGTGGGTATTTGAATTTTGCAGGTGCACGTAGACGATTAATATGATTGCTGATATATAAGGATACGTTATCCAACTTGGCTGTATATTTTGCTGTGGGTGGAAATATAATAAAGTTGAAAGGTGCTGCAATTACTCTTTAGGGGTTTTACCACTTAATGTTGCAGTACTGAATTTGGAAATATTGTTGAAAGAATTGTGCAAGGGCAGCAAAAAGAGGGATCAATCACTTTTTCCGCTAAAACCATTAGATACGTCTTGGAATCTTTTTTGGACAATTAGCAGTTTGAGATAAATGCAATAAATGACATTCCTTCGTCCCTGCTTCCTCCTGGACTCCATAACTTTTTTTTTATCATCTTATACTAAATTTAAAAATACCTTTTTATTATTTTTTTATCACTTCCATATATAATTTGAAAGATTTTATGGATCTGGAAATGTTTTTTACATTTATAAAATCTGGAAGTCTTTTATGACTTGCGAGAAGTCTATAGATTATATAATTATGATATATTTCGGATTACATATAATCTAGAAACTAATCTCATTTGAAAAAAAACTTCTTGATTATTTTATCCAAAAACTAATTTTTTTTTAAATTACATAATCCAGAAGTTAATATCATATTTAGAAAAACTTTCAGATTAATCTAGAAGCTAATCATGCATCTGAAAAAAAGAGTTTCCGAATTACATATTCCGGAAGCTAATCTCATATCTAGAAAAAAAACTTTTAGATTATGTAATCTAAAAGCTAATCACATAAAACTTTCAGATTATATAATTTATAACTAATTATGAATTTAGAAAAAGGCTTCTGGAGTATAATTCAGAAAGAATATTTTTAGAATAAAAAAAATTATAAATGTGGCACAAGAAGTATGAAGGTATAGAAAGAAGCCCAGCTAGTGATGTTTCTAAGCCCAACAATTAAGTAAATGTGTAGTATTTTCTGAAATATAGAATCTTGACCGTTAAACCATATCTGATTTCTGATTTTGTGTAAAGGGTTCATTTATTATTTATTTTTGTTGAAAAAAATTATTTAATGGATTGCTAATATGCTAAAAAATATAATGATAAAATTCATGAAAAAAATTAATGAAAGATATGAAATAGTAATAGGTAAGAAGTAAAGTGTGAAATTGACTATTTTTATTCATATATTTTAGACACGTATTAATAATTGCTTTTTAGGTAAATTATGATTTTCATTCTTCAAAATTTCTAAAGTATACTATTAGTCATTCTATTATTTATTTCCCCCCTCAAATTTAAAAAATAACATAACATTTGGTTCTCCCAACACTATCTAAAACCACTTTTTATCCCTTTATTAACTGTGATTTAAACTACTTGGGGGATCAAAATGGTGTATTTTAAAATGGGAGGAAGCGGGCATTCTAACAATTTAAACTACATTATTCAATTTTCATTTTACTTAGAAAGTTGATGAATTATGATAAACTGCACGAGTATTGATGAGAAAACGAAATACCTTTTGATAGAGAAAAGATAATAATGCTACATTCAATAAAAATAAAATTTATGAGTAATTTATTTTAATAAGATAAAAAATTTCATAAAATTATCACAAAGATAAAACCTAATTCTCTTTAAAGATTGATGTATGTCTCATTGCATTACAAGTTATGTGCAACAACTATATAATAAGACTCATTAAATTTCAATTAATTCTTATTAAGTAATCTTTTAATGTTTATTAGCAACTAATTCTCACATAGGTGCTGCCTTTAATACTATATATGTAATTATTTTTGTGTGATTCTTCATCTTTCTATATGAAATTCAACCTCTTAATTAAATAATTTAATAAAAATTCAAAAATTCAAAATTATATTTGCTCCTATAGATTATATAAGTATTAAACTTAACTTGATTCTTAGTTGCTGGCATTTCATCAATACCTTCGTTGCATTCATGGTTGATGTAAACCAATTGATAACATTAATTAGTTTTATGTTGATAGTTTGGAACACGCAATTTTTAAAAATTAAAAATATAATTTTAGTTTTGAAGAATTTTTTAAGGTTACACACATAAAATTCATTTCATTAACTAATTTTTTGATACTATATAGTTCTTTAAATATAATCTATTGGTTATTCTTACATCCTTTATCATGTATAAAAGTAAGCTTGTAGGTATAATTTTGAAACTATTTTATATAAATAAAATTTGAAAAGAGTACTTTACATCAATTATATTTTAAAAAATAAAAAAATTAAATAGTATTCATACATTTATTTGAAAAATAATATTTTATAAATATGGAGTTATTTTTTAAAATGTAATTAACAACCTATAGGAAGAAACAAAACATAACGACTTGAATCTCTTGTTTCATATATTTATTACGATCAATTGACGATTTTGATATAATATAGTAACTTTTAGTTTGATGGTCCTTTTCTTAGCATATAGATGTTGTTTTCTTTTCTGTATATTTAACAATAGAGACGTGTCTTGGTTCTCATTGGACCGCTTAGTCTATTTTCAACCTTTGTGAAAATTTGCACATTACTTTAATGCAGAAAGAAATAAGCATTCAAACCTTACGAAAGATCACATGTAGTTTGACATCACGTAGCTCTTCATGGAAATCAAAGCTTGCAGCAACAAAATTGTTCTAACATCTTTTACTAGTCACTTCATTGCAGGCCCTGAATCTGACCAACAACCTAATGTTGGTCACCTTTGATGAAAAGGAAAGAGTTTAAGTAAAACTGGAACATCAAATTATCGACCAACACACCATTCTCGAAGGATTATAGTTTGGGATGCATCATGCAACCATTTAAGGGACATATCACAGCAAACACAAAACTATTAGATATAGTTCATGTCTCACACACACACACACACATATATATATATATATTTATTACTGTGTACCACTAATCATCCTCCTGTTAAATTTAAGCTTAACAATTCATCTACAATTATAAAATTTAAGATTATTTTATCTCATAAAAACATTCTCCCACCTATATATGCGTTTCTGAAGTTGATATGAATATGGTGACAACGTAAATCAATGGGCACACGTCAAGGAAGCAAATCTCAATCTCGTGGTGGAGATGATAGCATTTCTACTGACTCACTTTCTTTTGCTGGTCTCGTTTCTGTTCAAGACCAGCACCCAAACCCTCTTACTCCTAACCACGTTACTCACTACTACCACCAGGTAAGCAAACAAGACTTAGATTTTGAATTTTCCAGCATAAAAGACTTAAGTTCTAGTGCCAATCCCTTCAAAATCACACCTGCTGATTTGCTGATTTCCGATGGAAAAATTAGACCATTTCAAGCAAATCGACCTGTCTTCTCAGATCCCCCCATTTCCTTAAGATCATTACTAGCAATTGATCATGCCAATGCCAAGATCTCAAGTGGGCAAACAAGGAAATATGATGACCAACGTGTGAAAGCAAGAAACCACAAAAGCAAGGAAAGGACAAGAGCGTGGTTTGGCCACAAAGTTTTTAGGTCTTTTCTATCTCCATGCAGGAAATGCCAAGCCAGTCAGCCAGGTGCCATTAAAGGACAGAGTGTTCCATCAGAAAAGCTGATCAGAAGATACTGACACGAAGGCTATTATCTCTATTTTATTCTTCCCTGCAAAACCTGAAAATTAATGTCGTGGGGAGTTTTGTATTTCAAAATAGTAAAGATCCAGACATTGATGTTATTCTAGGGATGCTAATGTTTTCTCGGTTTTTACATGAATTCAATTTTTAAGTACTTGAATGTAAAGTACTTTTACATTGAGACACAATCATAGATGGCTGACTGTTTATGTTGTGTTTGATTTGGAGTTGAATCACAACCAACATTTATGTGTGTGAGATACAAGTTCAATTATAATTGGATTTGGCTTGTATCATCGTATTTATATCTTTAATGTGCCTCAAGATCAAACACACCAAAATTATTCAAATCTTATGCATTAAAAAACCAGATTGAAAAGAGAATCTATGCAATAACAAAAACTCATGATACTTAGCATCAATAGACTAAAACAGCAAAGAAAATATTGGAACATGTCGAATGCTTCGCTCGGATTATAGTACCACGAGGCCGCCAGAGGCGCCACCGTACCCCGTCGCGATGTTGTGTGAATCGCTTCCCGTGAGAGGCACTGCTGCGAGGACCGCCGCAAGGACTGCTGAGAGAGACGATTTGCAACATCACAAGAGTCGTCAACTCACACACACGAGTTTCGATTTACAATGTCGATCTCACGCGATCCGCCGGAATCACACTTTCAAAGTTATCAGAAATCGGAGATCTTGAAGAAGATCGTAGAGTCGAACTATCTTACTACTTTGATCGCGATTTTGACTACTAGGAATAACTAAAATTTTGAGTGGAAGTACCAAAACATTTTTAATTATTATTAAGAGAAACTAATTTTGGTAAATCTCAATTTCATGGACTAACAATTACTCATACTCAATGTTCAATGCATTCATAAATGTGAAGACAGTTCAGACTCTTGGATGAAAATTAAACGGTTTAAATCCCATGACTATTTTTTCCCGGGAAAGTGTACCCAGATGAACTATTATTCTCTATTGACATCAGGAATTAATATTTTCATCACCAGTTCCATCTGCATGGAGAGTCGCAGATTCCTGCAGAACTTTTGTTTCTCCACCTTCGTTTGGTTCAGCTTTTGTCTTCTCAGCATCAGATAACAACTCCTTTCCTGTATCATTATCATTCATAACCTCGTTATCATTGGATATCTGATGTTCACATGCATTTCTGATTATTCTGCGGCTCCTTGCAAAAGTTACAGCTATTGCCCTCGCCTTTTGTTTCCTCTCAAATTCTTCTGTTAGACGTCGAAGAGACTGGGAAATGGAAAATGTTAATTATAGTATGTAGAAATATTTTGTATTGACAACTAAATAAGTCGAGAGACAGATTTTAAAGAGAGCACTCAAGAAACATATTAAATTAGTGAGGCAGAAACATGAAGATGAATTAGTAATTGACATGAATGCATTTCAGAATCCAAGATTTAAAATGTTAGGTTACCTCCTCCTCGTACTTGTCAATATCTGGATGGATAATAGAAATGAGATGATCATAAATAAGGTCATCCCCTAGTGTGCATCCGCCTGGAATATGTTCACAACAAACTGGGCATTCGTTCTTACTGCAGTCAAACCAATCCAAATACTATCACAGGACTGTCCCAACAAAATTCTGAGAGATAATAACCTATTCGTTGGAAGCTTGAGGACTAACCAAAGGCGTATGGATTTCTCAATGCACTCTCCGCAAAAGCGATGCAAGCATTCCATAACAGCTTTGGTGTTTCGAATTACGCCTTCACATGTAATCAAATCAACAATTTTTAACTATATGATTTCGTAATTAGGGGAATCAAATCAAACATTCTCAGAAAAAGTTCATCCATGAAAACATACAGTATAGCATGTTCAAGAGCAATAAGTTAATAATTAAAAAATAATTAAATAATTTCATACCTAAACAGATAGGACACTGCAGATTTTCGCTTATATCAGGCAAGTTTATTTCCACACATCTGCGAATAAACACCAAGAAAATGATAGTGAAAAACGTAATTATTTAATCTTTTATGGAGATGATCATTCTCAATTCTAAAGTCCTTTACGTCAATGTATTATGCGAGAAATTAAAAGACCCTTAACAAATATAGTCCATCTATATTTTATTGATTCAATTAATAAAAATGGTCATCTAGAAATAGGAAAAAAAGAGAGAGAAACAAAATGTTCTGAAAAAAAATTACTTTCAAACGATTTGGCTAATTTCTGATATATACATATATAACTTTGTTCATGTGAAGATAAGAGTAATTGTAAGTAATTTCACCATAAAGTTAAGATATTTTGCCTAGGTATATATCTGAGTTAAGAACATATTACTATGCATGTTTCACATTATATATGAGCTTAGCAAAGAATACCCAAGTGTCATTAGATTTTAATTTGAAAAGGTTGGTATACCCAAACAGAACCTAGTGTCAAGTTGATGTAATTTATACAAGAAAGATAAAATTCTTTCCAATGAATAAGTTTCTTTATAAAAAAAAATATTAAATAAAAAATATTATAAGTGTTTTAATCCATATAGAAAGCCGATAAGTAAGTTCATGTTAAACAAAATAACATCCTTGTTAAAAAAAGGATTTTACATGAATTCTGTAAAAGTAAAGCATATTTTCAAATTATACATATGTTTTTATTTTACTTTGATAGCTTCATGATATTTTTTTGTCGACAAAAATTTAAATGAATTAAAGGAGACACTTAAGAGGTGTCTCAACCCTTATACAAATACTTAGTCCAGTGACAAGGTTTACCTAACTCAAAGTAATAACATGACAATTATAGCATCATGATATAATTGCATTCTAGGTAGGGTGAAGAAAAGTTCAGCATTGTGTTGGTTCTAGGGGTGGGTGACAAAGTGGGACGGGTCGTGCAGGGCGGTCCGCGACCCGTGACCCGCTAAAAAATAAAGACATGTTGCTTATTTCAACCCGTTGGTCTGCTTAGGCTCGCCCCGCATAACTCGCAGCCTACGTAGGCCAAGAGCGGAGCGGGACAGATTGACCCGCATAACTTTAATATGTAGAAATATTTTTTACACCTCCATATTTTCTTCATGTAACCTCATATTTCACATTCCGAAAATTTTAATAACATCTTACTATGCATGTCTCGTGAAAATAATATTATGAGACCATTTATCTAATGCATCTAAATAATAAAAATTCAAAGTTTTTATTTAATTTTTTTTTTTTAATATTTCTTATGCGGGTTGGCCCGCAGGCCGGTGGGCCAACCTTTATGCGGGGCGGGCTACAAAAATTAGTCTGTAAATTCTATGCGGGACAGACCAATCCGACCCACTTTTTGCGGACCAATCCAACCCATTTTTTGCGGACCAAGTGCGGGACAGGCCTATGTGTGGTGGACCAGCCCGCATTACCAACCCTAGTTGGTTCAAGTTCCTATTATTTTTTCATTAGTAAAGAAAAATAAATAAATATAAACATTAGTGCAAAAAATGTATTTTACAACGATATATTAAGTCGGTTAAGAAGCGATGTAAATAAAAATGCAGTGACATTTTTGTAAATATTTGACATATACTACACCGGTGCAATGACCAACCGGTGTGATATCTTCTTTTTAGAACTAAAAAATAAAGTTTTTTTTGTTCTTGTGGCTTTTTGTGATGAAAATATTATGTCTTGGAGTCTTGGTGCAAGATGGAAGAAATGCTTAGTTTTGCGCTCATCTATGTCCTCTCATTGTTTTGCAATAATTTTAGGGAGAGATTATTTAGGTTTTGTTGGCTTTACTCATTACAATCAATCATCCACCGCCAGAAAAATAAACACGAGACTACGTGTGCATCACTCATAAAAACATGCGAAAACTACAAAAGCTTTAAAATGCAACTGAAACACAACACGGAAAACCATGAACACAAAACGAACCATTCCAAGGCAGAAAACAAATGAACATTAAAATTCAAGATGCAATCAAAGCGATAAAAAAATCGAAAACAGCTTATCGCGAAGTAAATGAGTGAAGAAATGCAGAACGACGGTTCAGCTTAACCTACACGTCCTCGTCGCCCAATAAATAGCTTTTATCTGATTCTGAAGAAAACAAAGAACCATGAAAAAAATGAAAATCAAAAGCAATTCACAGAAAGCGAATTTCAGATTAAAATAGAAGAAGTTATGCAAATCCAGACACAGTAATTGAGAGGAAGATGACACATACCAACTTCATTTGCAGATTGCACTTGTTCTTGGGGTTGCTCCGGTGGAGGTTCGTGAGGGAGCTTCTGTCCTGACATTGTTTTGTCTCCAATGAAAATCTTTGGCGAAATGAAAGCTTAACACGCTTCGTAACTTGTAGTGTTACCAAGCGAAACAAGGGTAAATTGGCGAAGTGAGAGTTCATCAACGCGTTGACCTGCATAAATAGTGAGACTATGACTTGAACCTAAAGTCAATATAGCCAATCAGAACACGCCACGTATAAAATGTCAGGGACAGTTTCTATGAAACTGAGATTCTGTAATGAAATAGTATTAAAATAATTTTATAAAAACCAATATATTTATTACATATATAAATGTATTGAAACAAACTTATTTATGATGAGCTGTCTGAGAAGTAAAACTCTTTATTGAATATAATTAATAAAGCATACACAAATATATTAACTAATCTTTGCTGGCTATCATATAAAATATTAAATTTGTTACAACATTTAACACATACTATAAAATATTGAAGTTATTAAACCAATTATTTAAGAAAATTATTTATTACAAGGTTTAATAAAACTATAAAATATTACATTTATTAAATGAAATTGCTTATTCAACAAAAAGTATTTTACCACATTTTAATGTAACCGCAAATAACGTATTTTTTCTGCATACTTATTTTTATAAACAAGAAAAATAAATAAATAAATATAAGTTACTTAAGGGATGGTCAAAGTCTTATAAAAAATAAAAGAGATAAACACGTCTTTCGAACAAGAAAAAATAAATAAACATAGATAATTTCAGAGATAGTTAAAGTCTTATACAAAAGAAAAGAGTCAAACACATTTCTTCTAAAGCCAAACAAAATCCAAAAAGCTTGTCATTGCCTAAAAAAAATAACACCAACCAAGTCATTTATCGTACAACAAAAGCTACACTAAAACAAGCTACCCCATCAATTAAAAACAATTATCAAAGCACAAAGTTCAAAATAGGAAAAATCATCTTGATCACCTGCCACTCATAACAACAACAAAAGCTAACACCCCTCACAAACACAAAGTAAAAGTCTGACCAACCTATAAAAAATCATTTACTTTTAATCGAGTACATACATACTAGGGAGGGTTAGAAGACACCAATCTGAAAAAGAAAAGCACGTTGATGGAACTTTAGAAGTTATCTAGGATCAGACATTCAATTTAGTCAGGGAGACAATTTCTGGATGATCAACCGCTTCACCTTTAAAAATGTGTTTATTCCTATGTCTCCAAATCTCGCTTACTAACACAATTCATACATTTTCCAAAATTATATTAACAAATCTAGGTGCATCAAGCAATTTAAACTACATAAAATGTGAAACAAAAGCATGATGGTCTATCAATCTCAACCCTAACCATGTGTAACAAAGATTCCAAACTAGCCAAGTAAATCTACAACAAAAAAAACAAATGACTTGTTGTCTCCTTACTACAAGCAAATCATGAAATAGAAACCAATTTTTAGAGACAAAAAATAATTAGTTGTTATAGTGACTAAATTAGAGATAATTTTAGAGACTAAAAAAATTTTGATTTCTAAATTAGTTTATATTATTGTTAGATGGTTTCTAAATTGGTGTCTAATTAACAATCAAGGCTTTTGCTACCAAATTTAAAATCTAAATAATTGGTAGCAAAAACCTTAGTTGCTGATTAGACATTCATTTATAAACCATTTAACAATAATAAAAACTAATTGTGTCTATGGTCTTTAATTTAGTCATTATAACAACTAATTATTTTTTGTCTCTAAAAAATGGTTTCTATTTCATGATTTTCTTGTAGTGTCTCTTTCATCCCGACAAGCAGCATAAGTTACTTTCAACCACAACCCCACATTTCTCAGTGGCAGTCTTGTTTTCTAACACCCTCCAAGCTATGACATAAACTGAAGGCATAGCCTTAATCTTCCAAAAGAAATTGTACAATCACGAACTTTTCCCTTCTTACTTTCTCCTTAGCGGATTTAACTGATACATAACAAATCCGCCATACTTCCAAACCCATCTATCCTTGTTTTCCAGTGCGATTACTTGATCATTTTTTCTTCTTTTAATGGTATCAATATTATTTAAATCAAATTATCTTTCATTTTTTGCATTTGGTAATTAAAATAGATTTTTACCAAAATAAAAGATATTACCAGAAAAATAAAAATAAAAACAAGTTTGATAATAAATATAGGTTTTACTTAATTCTATAAATTACATAATTTACTCAATAATAATAAGTATATGTTCACTTTTGATCTCTTTTTAAATCGTATATAATATAGCTTTCATTCATATACTAAACAAACATGTTAGCCTAGTTGACTCTGGTGTTATTGTTTGAGATGCGTGTTGATATAAACTTCATCTCTAACATTTAATCATTTTCTCTATTCTTCATGTAACGTAATTCTGTATTAAAAAAACGCGTCAATTCTTTTTCTATGTCACATTAATTAAATATTTTAAATGAGGTTAATTCACTATTATTAACTTTTCAAAACCTATTACAGGTAATAATTAAGTTCACACTAATTAGTCATTAAGTTTTAAATTGATTTTTGATTAAAACTTAATTAACTGATGTATTTTACTTTAATTTAGCTAGTGTTGGTAAAACCATGCTAATAATTTTTTAAAATATTATTTCACAATTTTAAATAAATAGATTTCTAATCACTTGTATTTTTTTTTATCTCTAACACCTCTTTAGAATTATTTTTGAAGAATGAACGGAGGATAAAAAATTCTTCAAGGTCAAGAAGGGTTATAAAAAATATAATTTTTTTTGAAATCTCAGTCGACTAAAAATTAGAGTATTTCATAGTATAAGTGGATGTAAACCTCATCCCATAAACCGGTTTTATAAGATTGAGTTAGACTTAAAGTCCACTTTGTAATATTATATTAGAGTCATTTTGATCCTATCCTTCTGAGTATTTGTGTTAAACCTATCGTGTCACTCGCTATCAGATCATCCATAATATATAGTTTCACGCACGAGTTGACCGTCTCGGCGTGAGGGGGCCATATCAACTAGAGATAGAGTCTTTCATAGTATATAAGTGGGTGCAAATCTTATCCTCATGAGCCGGTTTTATGGGATTAGTTAGGTCTAAAGTAATCGTAATAAGTTTTGTTGGTGAAATGGCTGTTGCACCTACTGCACAGCGGATGGAGTGAGTAATTAATGCAAGAATCCATTTCTGGCTGGAAAATGTTAAAGAAATGAATAATTGTTGAAATAAGAGACAATAATATGTAGTGAAAGAAATGTGGACGAGTGAGATATAGGTGTAAAACATTCATGAAATATAAAAATATTTATGAAATAGTTTAGAACAGCGGAAGTCTGTAAAATGCAGAGTCTCTGCATATCCCTGGTTCAGTGTAACTGAAAAGGTTCAGCCCATTTTTCAACATGGGGGGAAATTATTGAAAGGGGATAAAACAACCACACATTTTTCAGTGTTCTGTTTAATTATTCACATAAACACATAATACTTCAGGGCCTTTTTCATCATCTGCTTCCCCTACTTCATCTTATAACCCAGGAGCTGTATAAATATCAAATTCAAGAAGAAAAAATGAGATAATAAAAGAAGGAATGCTAACAATGTAGCAACACTACTAAGAGGGAAAACGTAAAGTATTTAATCATGTCTTATACACTGAGAAAGTAAAATAAACTTTGAAAAAAAATAAAATAATTGGTTCAACTTAGAAGATTAGATTATTATATTTTATTTGCTTACTTTTTGTACATAATATTTATTGAAAACTTTTTCTAGGTTGGGCTGTTAGAATTTACCAGACGAGCAGAATGAGTGACATTTGGAGTGTATAGTTCAGCCAAAGTTTCTTCATCTCGTAGAACACGCAATTTGTCCTTGTCTGCATCAACTGTTATCTTCCCACTCACAGCGTTGGCTTCTGATTCTTCTATCAAGAATAATTCAACTTGATTCCTCAGCATCTTTGCATTGCGTTCAATATACTGCACTTAGAAATCCAATCAGAATTAATAAGAACATAGTACACAAAAATGTCTTACATGGGAGAGATAACAACCTTGCACAGTGTCTTCACCGTACAGCTAGGCCTGCACACAACATATGGTTCCTGCAAACTTGGTGCCCTTTGCTCGTCCAAAGAGACAAGCTCAAGGTGAATCTCCAGCTGAAATAACATAAAAATCATTGCAATAGTACCAATACCCAAGCAACAGTACAAAAGTATAAAAAAAAGAGAACTTAACAACCTCTCTCAAGATTCATGGGAGATTGTCGAAGAGACATTCATTGCTTGTTCCGACATTTCAACACTAATAGGCTTTCTTGGAGGATATGTGTAAGTCCAGTACTAGTAATATTTAAACAATTGTTATCAGAAAACAAATTACCCGATCAATCTTCACATCAGAGTTACGTAGAAGATCAATAAATTTGGAGAGGCGACTATTCCTAGCCCTGTTGTCACGGACATTGGTCATAGTCTGTTCAAAATTTGCTGGTGTTAGTAGAATAAAATGATAAACTTAATGTAAAAATTTATTGTTCAAGTGACAGTACTTAAATTATAACCTAAGACTAGTTTGATATTCAAGGCCTCTTACTTTCTTTGGTCATAACATGCTTTGTAAAGCAACAAGAACAATCAATGATATTATTATAATAAACATCCACATTTGAAAAATGTTTGGGCAAAGTTGCACCTCTTTATCATTAGTCTTCCCTAGCAAAAGCAGATCCACTTCCTCCTGTGTCAGAAAACCATGTTCATGAGTTTTTTATTCATACAAATACATTTTTCAATCCTATATACAACATGTCCATCTTATTACCTGTGTTTTGTACTTGACAATCTGTGGCACTATAGCAGAAACTATAGCATCGTATTGTGGATCTTCTTTCAGTGACAATTGACTAACATGAACATGACAAACAGGACATTCATTGACACTGCAATAAAACCAATTTGGATTTGTTAGCACTTGTAAAAATAAACTAAGATATCCCAACTAAATATGTAAGACAGTAACATAGATTGCAGTTCGTGGACCAACCCAAGGCGTATGGATTTCTCAATGCATTCTTTGCAAAACTTATGAAAGCATTCCATCAGCGTTCTTGTATTTTGAATGATTCCTACACATATAAAGAAATAAACTATCTTTTACTATATGATCTTGTAAATTGGGAAACCAATTAAAACATGCCTTAGATGCTGCATTATTTGACATATCAGTATATTGTTATAAAATTTCAACCTTGCAGACGTCAACATAAAATCTATTAGAAGCTGTAAACTGGTAAATTTGTAAAGATCATATGTTGGTTTATTGTCACATAGATTGTCTGTATGAGAATCAAAACTTTCCAGATTAATGTATCCATTCCACAAAATCTTCTGAAAGCTTCAATATATGAACATGTTTTCAACGAGTTTTTTCTTAGGTATTTTATGAGAGAAAAATAAGAAAAAAATATAATTTTTTCTATAAACTAAATTTAATTTCGGCACGGCCAGACCAATCTGTTTTCTACAACAAATTGAAGCACATTCACTCCACACACGCACACTGGCCAGGGTATTCAGCATCACAAGTGCATTGGCAAGTAATAACTACAAGCAATGCACAATCTAAAATAGAAATATAGGTGGTGTTTTTTTTTCTATTGTTTTTCATTCATGTTCAGTATGTCATTCAAAATCGTGAATTTTACAACAAGGATGCATACCTTATAAAGAAACACCCTGATGGGAATATTTGTTTGTGCATTATGCATGTTAAAAAAAAAAACAATTATGTGAAGCATGACTACACTTTAAGGTTTGCAATAGATGAAAAAGATTACAATCACATTTCACACTAAATCCAGAAAGAATTAAATGTTAAGTTATTTTTATCTAAATCTTACCTTAGATTTCTGTCATCATGGAATCTGTAGAAAAGTCTAATAATAATTTGACAATATAGAGTTTTCTATCAAATGATACGAATACAAGGTTTATCCTTCGATACTTTCTCAAATCAAAATCCACAAAGAAGGAACTACAGAAAGTAAAAGAAAGATAGCAACCTTGCTTGTTGCAATATCGGAGGTTGTGCTAACAAAATAATGATGCTGAAAACACTCAATAAAATTTCGGGGTTTTAAAGCAAGGGCACATGGAAATTAAAAAGTGAAAGGGATGCAACCGCTGAATTGATTCAAGAATTTGAAATAATGAAGGAATCAGAAAGAATTGAAGAATAATTTCACAAACTTTTTGGTATAATCAACAATGCAAGGCTTCTTGTTACTAAATTTTCGAATGATAGAATTGCTCAAAATATTGTCACAGTGCCTAGAGGTTATACAAAATAATGTTACTAAATTCTGGATGTAATTACATGTTTTTCCTAGTAACAAATCTCAGGTTGAATGATAGAGAGCTAGATGTTTCTAGAATTATGCAGCAAATCAGCCTGCAGAACTGGTAGTGAAGGGAATCTTATGGATTGCAAAAAGAGTAGCAGCAAATGCGGCTCAAAAGTAATAACATATTTGGACTGTACAGCCATAGCTGGATGTGCATATGTAGGCAAGGAACAGAGCAGAAAACTTCTACACAGGATTGAAGCGGGGATCTCAGCAACAAGGAATAGCTTTGAAAGGGTGCTGGTACAGATAGATAACAGGTTATACAACTCAATATGCTACATGAGGGACTATATGTTTTTTTGCTGTATTTTTTTATGGCACCTTTTCTGTTGTGCAAAACTTGTAAGAGAAAGACCAAGATTGGTATCTTAGAGGAAACTGAGCCTATGTGGAAGTTAGTATTGGCAGGTTTACAGGTTTTGTATAATGTAGGGAAAGGGAGGGTTATTTTTGCTTCAAACTTTTTATTTTAGTTATTTTTTTAATTCTTTGTTCATAAAAAAATCTTACAGTAACTAGAAAAGTAGAAGTCATAGTTGTGTTTCTACAAAACTAAGACATTTATGTATCATCACTCTATCATATTGGCTAAATGCCTTATGGACACAAGAACAAAGAAGATGATTTAATAGACAACAAAGATTTGTTAAGGGAGGACAAGAACTAAAAATAACCAATAAAACCAAAACAAAAATACACATGTATTTTCATCTTGTCCCTAGAAAAATAATAGTCTACAGTGTTCCAAGGGCTATATATAAATTTTTTAGAAGTGTGTTCAGTTAGAACATAGCAGACAAGACAAAATATGCACCTCTCTCATAAAAAAAAAAGTTGTCTAAGATTACATAAGATTAACTAGATTTTTTTTTATTAGCAAATAACAATGAAATTAAATGGATCACTTCATGGATGGTCCAACTCTTATACAACAAAATGATGTTCACAAAGTACCTTTTCATCTACATATCAACTAAAAAGACATCCTACTGTCTATCATATAATAAAAAAGAATAACAAGGATCAATCCTTATAAAAAAAAACTAAATTGAATACATACCAAGGGTTCTAAACACCAATCAGAGAATGAAAAATTAGCTGACGGTATCTTTAATGAGATCCAAGACCAAACCTTACTCTTTACAATAAACATATTTATAAAAGTTGATTTATAAATAGTAGTTATATAAAACACATCTTGAAGAGCTCTTCGTATATCTAAATGAATTTATCATTTTCAAAGCAAGAATTTAAAATGGATAACATATTGCTATATAGGAACAACTGAAACTAAAAACTTTTCAAATTTAAAATTAATTTTTAATATCTCTTGATATTAATAAAAATTTATTAAATATTGCTTAATTGTTAATAATGAAAGGATATAAAGTGTCTTTTTGAACACAAATGATGTGATTACAAGAAAAACTCTTTAAAAGTGTTTAATGTTCGTATAAAAGAAAAAAAAAAGTGAGACTTTAAATTTGATAAAAGAAAAGTTGATTATAAAGGAAGAAGATATAAGAAAAGAATCAAAATCTAAAAAAGAGTATAAAGATATCTATGTCATGAAGAAGGTTGATGTTCATAAGAGAATGAAAAATAACCTTCCTACATTGATCACTGGTTGAATGTTAAAACTATGAAGATGAAGTTAATAATAATAATAATTAAAAAGTTAAAAATAATAATTAAAAAGAGAGAAAATACACTGAACAAGAAGAAGGTCCGGATAAATGAAGAGGTAGTCTCGTATAATATAGAAAATGATAAAGATTACTAGCAAAAATAGAGGAAGAAAACAAGCATAAAGTGATATCAAATTTCAAACTTGAAATTCAAATTGAATGTTGAACACTAAAAACAACAATAACTAGAAACTGATTAGAGAGAATAACAATCCAATCATTATATAGACTACTTTAGAAATTGAAAATTGTTAGTCTTATCAAAATTGTGTTCTGCCATGAATCAAACTCATGTAGTTAGGGTTTTAAATTCAACAATTTGCGCTAATCGACTGTCTGGGAAGAGGTGCAGAAGTGCAGGGAACAGTGGCCTACAAGGTGGAAGCTTAACAACAAACAAGGAACTTTTTTGTATAAATAGGTTGGAGTATCCTCAATTACTCCATTTTATTTATCTAATTTTCTGTTGATAAAATAATCAAAATATATTTTGTTGTAAAAAAAATAAGTATATGAATTAGTCATGAAATCAACTTCTAAAACTAATGGGTAAGGTTTTAGCTAATTTAGTATTTAGTCACTAATTCTTTAAATATAGAGATTATGAGTTTAGTTTTTAGAAGCTATTTCTCTTGTAAATAAGAGGATTTGAAAATATATGCCTAAATATATAATTTGAATAAGTTAAGCTTTTAGGAGTTTTCTTTTCTTGTTATGTTTCAAATTTTAAATTATTGTTTAGATCGAGAGAAATATGAATATTATGAATTGGGAAGTTAATAGTTTAATTTCAAGATTATAATAGTGTCAGTGTTTGAATTTTTGTGTAGAGTATATGAATAAAAGGCTGTTGAAACTTTTTCATATAAGAAATCTCTTATTTTTTTCCCAGAATATATATCTTTCCATATGAAAATATACAGTATACCTTGAACATAACATGCTCTTTTATACATGGTTGGAGCACCACAAGTAATTCTTCATGTATTAATTTTATTCGTTATTAATAAAAAAATATCAGAAATACTTTTTTATTTATTAATTAATTTTATTTATTTTTATAAAAACAAATGACTTACCTCGGCAGACAGCACACTGCAATCCTGACAAACCTATAACCCTATGCCTGTAAATAAATATTAGCAAATATTAATATTTTCTATTTTAATGAGATGATTGTGAAAAAGGCAAATTATAAAACAAAAACAACTTAGCGTACTTCTCGTCTTTGTCCAGGTTGCTCAGCGAATGGTTTTGATCTGATTCTGAATAAAACAAAGAAGCAAGAAATGGAAAAAAAGAAAAAGATTACAAATGAAACACATGATTAAATGAAATTAAGATTAAAATTGAGAAGCAGTTACGCAAATCAAAACGCAGAAATTGAGACGGAAATGGCACGTACCAACTTCATCTTCTTGGGGTTGCTCATGTGGGGGGTTCTGTGCAGACATTTTCTCTTCACTGAAACCAAATCCTATCAACAAAATGAGAGCTTAAAAACCTTTGAAACTAGCAGTGCTGTGAAAACAAACCTGGGTAACAAGGGACAGAAGGTCCCAAATTTATAAATAATGTGACTTGAACCTTAATGTTTGTGAAGCCTATCAGAAGACGCCACTTGGAAGATGTTAGGGACAGTGTTGCATCTTGCGTGATGATGCTGATGAAATAGAAGATGGTGGGGTGAACTTGGTGATTCTAGGGTTCGAGACGAATAGGACAGATGTCACTTTTTGGCACTTTCTGTCAACATGTGAATTATCAGTGAGATGTAAAAAAAACTCTATACACTATTCAAATATAATTAATTAATGCATTAATAAGTTTTTCCTTTTAATGATATAAAATATTAAATTTATTGTAACCTTTAGTACATATATATAAAAAAATTCACAGAAGTTTAATATCTTTTTACACATATTTAAAAACTGTCAAACAATTTTATCCAAACAACCTCAATCTGACAATATATTTCATTACTTTTAATAATACTATGTGTAATTTTATTGCACTATTAAATTCAGCAATAATATTATATATTTAATGTAATATTTATTACAACAAAAAAAGGTTGTTTCTGATTCATTACTTCACAACTTTATCTTATTTTTATTTTATTTCATTGATATTATTCAAATAAAATTATAATTGCTATTTTATTGATATTATTCATTATTTCACAACTTTCTGTATATTTTAATTAAATCATTTTCATTATACCCAATTTTTATAAACCATTTTATCAGTTCTTAATATGTATAAGAATGAAAATTATGTTAATTATATCCACTAGAGACAACACGTCCATTAATTGTGGATCTTATATTAGCACCATCTTTTAAATGGGAAGAAACTTAAAAATCGATAAAGTGTGAGTTAAATTGGATGTTTCTCAACGCAATTATATGCATACTTTTAAAACAGAAGAAATCAAATTGAAAAATAAAATACCCAGTAAATGATTCTGCGACGTTGGAAAGTATTAAACAAAATAGATATCATTCACATAATAAAAAAAGTGTCAATTTTATTTATTCTTTTCTTTTATTTTATTGATAAATTATCTGTAAAATAACAGTGTAAATATTTCTTATGCTTGCGTCGACTTTATATTTTTAACACGGGTACTTAAATTTGATTGTTAGTAATGTTGATAAGTGTAGTATGTAAACTTTAAAAAATATCACACGCTTCGATAAACATTCACTACTAAAATAATTTTGTGAAAGAAAAACATTTCTTCACAAAAATATTAATAAATATCATCACAAAAATTTATGATAAAATCTGAAGTTTTTACAAAAATTGACGTCACAAAGTTTCTAACAAAAAAGTATCATTTTATCATATATAATGACACTGAAAACATTGACTTCACAAAGTGCGTGAGAAAGATACTGGAAATTTGTTACAAAGGTTTGGTCGCTTGAAACAAAACATATTCAGGGTCAAACGTGTCGTTCATCTGTCTCATCTCGAAAAACGACAATTCACAACAATTGAGTAATTTCAGACCAATTTCGTTAATGGATGCATTTAAAGATCATTTCTAAGATTTTGTCCTTTTAGGTGGAGAAGGACACTGCCCATTTGGCTAAGTTGTATCAAATAAACCACATTATGTCAATAGAATTCCAAAGAATTTGGCAATATCATTAAACACATTTTATAAGTCAACCAAAATTAAACAACAAAAAATGTCACATCATTCAACAAAGGTCACAAATTTAACTCCACACATAAATGACATACTCCATGAAATAGATTGTCCATATAAATGACATACTCCATGAAAATGACTGTTCAATTGAGATCCTCTTTATATGTTGGAACATCTTACCCACTTCCTTTATCCTATGATAAAAAGAACATCATGTTAGCCATTGATAAATATGCATATTATATTAAACTTCATTCAATTATTAAGCAATATACTTCAATTTAAAACATAATGTATTACTTACGGTTACATTAGTAGTATCACCGAATATAATACTCAACTCTGGAGGAATGTGTCCTTCTTTCATTTGTATGTATGTAAGCATAACACTTTTTAGTGTGTTTAAATTTTCTTCAACTGTTGTTAGTTTGTGCCTTAAACTAACTACTTCCTCTTTGAGTTGAGGGCTTGCAGCTGAACCAAAATTTGAGCAACTATCACTTAATCTTGTGGATTGAAATGTAAAATTATGAATGCTTCCTAATCCCAAGGATTGTACACCTCCAACATGATCTTTTTCCAGCTCATTATCAGCACAATCATTATTTAAAATTCTTGAAATGCTGACATTTTGACTCATTTCTTGTTTTGCCTTTTCCTGTAAATTAAAAAAAAAATGTTAATGTGTTTCAAGTTCAACTATGCAAAGAAACAATAATATAAATATCATTCATGTCTCATTTAAATGCCACATACATTTGCAATATCTCACCCAATCCTATTGAGCTACAGAGAAAAACAAACTCAGCCACAATTATAGTCTTATAACTCAGTCCAGTTGAAAACCCATGACTTCATTGTTTTCTATTTCCCTTACTTGCCATATATAGTCTTAACAACTACTCATAGTCTAACAAAATAAGGATGTAAAAATTAACCAAGAGGCATGGCAACATTACAGGACCCGACATAGTAAACTGAGTTCATGGCACAGGTTAAAAATCATAAGAATATAAACAATTACATTACCAACACACATCCATATGAGTTGGCTACTACTTCTGCATTCTAATTGAGGAGTAGAAAGTATAGCAGAACACCCACAGTTATTATACAGTAATAGATTTCATTCAATACATGTAAAGGTTAGAACTTCATTGTCCTCTGCATCTCCTACAAGATGTATCTAGCACGAATTGAGGAGATAGGGCAATCAACCCAGAAAATTAATAGCATGAAGAGGGACATTATGTTATCCTAGTTTCATTTTTTCCTCCCCATGTCTGTAAATTTTGATATGATATTCAGCATTAGGTCCCTCACGAGCAGTGTTGGTGGCAGATCCGGCCCTTGTCGTAGAATTGAAGAGGTTAAGAGGAAAAGGTGCTGCAGTAAGGAACAAGGAGAAGTGGAAGGAGGAACCATGGAGTGAATTATGCAGTCCAGTTTGATGCAGTAGGCTGGAATTGATGATGGCTCTTTGGCATGCCTCAGTTAGCTTTGGTTTTATTCCTGCACGGCCTATGTTGTGCATGAAGTGCAGTTCTAATGTTAAATTTGTGGAAAGAAACAGAGGTTCTGCATTATGTTTTGCTGCTGCTGGATCCAAGGCATTGGCCTTTATTCTTATTTTAAGCTGGGAATCCACCTTAGAATCTTGAATTGGGTGGGTGTTTTTCAGTAGGTTGTGAAATCTTTGTACAATTGGGTGGGCTGCTGCAGTAAGCCTAAGTTTTGGCAATTGCTTTAAGCACTCAATCAATTTTGACTGAAAATTTTAAAATCTTATTCTGCCCTTTTCACACATTTGTTTATGGATTTCAATATCCAGAAGTTATTTTTATACATTCTAAATTTTGAAATTCGAAAGGTCATTTTCATATTTGATTTAAGTTTCTGGACGATCATATTTAGAAGTGAGTTATGACTTCTGGATTTTCATCTCCAAAATTGTGTACTATAAATGATGCTGATGATTGAGATCCATAACTCATTTATGTTTGCTTACGGATCTTGACATCGGAAATGTCATTTATGCTGTCCAAATAAGCTTTCAGATGGTGAAATCTGAAAGTTACATATTAGTTTTAGATTTGTATATCCAAAACTTTGTAATTTGACTTACAGATATGAATATCCAGAAGACAAAAATTTAAAATCATTAAGGACAAAATGAACATTTCACGTGAGTGTGTTGAATGCAAATCTGAATTGATATGGTGCAGGGAGAATCAGCCCTAAAAGTTCTCTTTATTAGTTTTTGAACGTTTTTTTTTAAGGATGCAAGTGACTAACTTTGGTTTGTAGTTAACTTTGTGGTTTGTAGTTAACTTTGAATAGGTTGTATATGTTTTGTGTAGGTTTTTTCAATTGTGTTTATTTATTTAATTTAATTTAATTTAATTTTTTTTTTATTTTTTTATTTTTTTTGATAAAGAAAAGGTAGATTTGTGATTCTTTCCTCTACGCTTTCTAGATTGTGTATCAATTAAAATTTTCGTAGAACCAGTTCCTAGTTCATACTAGTCTCATACAATAGATCGAAATCCCTCTTCTTATAACAAAAGATCCAAAATCTCCCTACACACATTTACCCTTTTCGTACCTAGTGTAGTACTTCTTCTATTCTTTCTGAAACTTAGTCGTTCTTGACCCTAGCGTGGTTCTAACTGTCCTATACACAAGTTTTTACTTCTACTAATATTCTCACAACAAGGTTTTTATACATAGTTTTGGGAACATACACTATCAACATATGATAATGTAGTCTTTGGGTATTTACTAGTTATCCATACACAAGGTTTTAGTTGTACAGTATAGAACACTTCGTATGCATCTTCTCTCTCATTTTTCAATAGAATTTTATTTCTTTTGATTCCATATATTTTCCACAATTACCACTCACATACACCTCCATATCATATTCCCCCTGATAATCTCTTCTTTGCTTTTAAGATTACCGGTTGCCAAAACTTATACTTCTTAGTAGGGTGGGCATGGATTGGATTTTCCAAAATCCAATCTAGATCCAATCCAAATCCAAATAAGTGGATTGGATTTAAAATCCATTTAAACTGGATTGAATCCAAATTAAATCCACTTTGTTAATTATATTAAATCCACTTTGTCAATTACATTAAATCCATTTTGATATGGATAAAGACTAACTTGGCTCGAACT
>Ga0123342_1000348_pt1 | contig 70164 bp, 33 predicted proteins | sample Turbeawhitnodule_FD_89960 | JGI IMG/M metagenome (GOLD analysis project Ga0123342, IMG submission 89960) | Root nodule microbial communities of legume samples collected from Mexico - Turtle bean Mexico white nodule | ecosystem: Host-associated > Plants > Roots > Nodule | place: Mexico: Nepantla... | reverse complement strand
TGGTCGGCTAAGGGAACAATTTTAATATATTATTATGCCCACAAATTGCTTTTTTTCTATTATATTAAAATTTCCATTAATATTCTAATTCGCTCAGGCCCATTAGGGAATCATCAAACTAAAGCATTCCTAGGCCAGGCCCACTAATAACTAAATTTTAATATTTCAACTGGGTCATTCACACACTTTTTTTTCTTTATTCACATTCCAAATTTTTTTTTCACTTTTTTATAAAAGATATATAATTAAAATATTTTTTTGATCACAGCGCAAATTCGATTTTGACAAAGCTATTTTTTAAAGAAAACAACCATATGAACTCACCAAAAATGATTGTAAGAATAAAAAAGTCCTTTTAATATAATGTGCAAACAAATCTACGGCCCACACACTATTTACACACCTTAGTTTAATATTCGCATCACTTGCTTTAAAAATACCATTGACGGAAATTAGTTTTCACATGTTCGATTATGCAATAAAAAAGTAGTTTCTGTTACATGTGTAGACCCTAAGCACTACAATATTAGTTTCTGTAATAATAGATTTCACACCTCATATCATTTCACAAAACTATCAAAATTAGTATTTTTGTTATGTATTGAACAAAAGGACTTAATTTTTGTAATATTGTTTGAGTGAGAGAAAAACAATTTTATTATTTTAGTAAGGGAATTTGAAAAAAAAAACTCTTAGATAATCCGAAAACCTCTGTTGCGATCTAACTTGAAAATCTTTCATTCTTAAAAATATCATTTGTAAATAGTCCTATAAATATTTAAAATTAACTAAATATATTTTAACTATTTAAAAAAAATGTTTTCTATAAGTTAACATATATTTATGCATATAAAGAAGGAAGATGGGAAAAGAAGAGGCACAAGGGAAAGGGTATTTTACAACGAGTTGGACTGTAGGATCATTTTGTAATTACACATTAACAAAATTTGTCGGTGAAAACAGTAAAATTGAGGGCGGGGGTTGAGAATAATAAGCCCAAGAGAAAATCCCAATAAACACCTTTGAGTTTTGTTAAGGAGATAGGCCCAATTTATTATTCCTTGTTCATTTTTAGAAGGTGTTTGCTTCCTGCACCCTATCAAATTCTGAAATTCTATAATTGTCTTTTATTTTGAAATTGGAAATTTAGAATTAAAAAATACATTCTGGAATAGATTTTTTTACATTCTGGAAATGAAATTTCAAAATAGAATTGGAAAACCATAATCTCATTTCATAATACAAATAATACATTTCAAAAACAAATTATGGAAAATAAAATCCGAAAACATATTCTAAAAAGAGATTCAAAAAACAAAAAAATCTAAAAATATATTAAAAAAACTATTTCAAAAAATTGTTCTAGAAAACCTAATCCAAAACCTTAAATCCAAAATTGTACCGAAATACATTCTAACCTGCACCCTATTTGGATTTAAAAACTAAAGAAAATGTTTTTATCATTTTATATCAAAGATATAGAATACAAGTTCAAATTTATTGGGTAAGGAAGTAAAAGCATTTGGAGAAGCTTAAGAGGATGTCCCTTCCAAAAAAAAAAAAGTAAAGCTTACAAGACTAGAGACATCAATCACTCCTTTGAAATATTTGTGATACTCTCAAAAAAAGACATTTGTGATGTATGTTATATGTTAGATTTGAAAAGATTTCGATTCTTTTAGTTTATGATTAATAGAATATGATCACCTTGAAAAGAATTTTTTTTTGTATCAAATATAATTAGGTGAGTTTTTTAATCAATCTATTTTGATAAAACTATATCTTATTTATCTAATATAATCTTATAATGGATTGATTTCAAACAGTCTTAATTATGGATTACCAGTTCTACCCAGATGAATAATCTGAAAACTAAAAAAGGCATTTCTTGTGATTGTATTTTAAATAATTTTTAAATGTTATAAATATCCCATTGATGAACACAACGAGTTCTAAAATTTTAGTTCAATTTTATGCTATTTTGTCTGTTATCAATGTACTCACCAGAATATTTCAGATTTCAGTCCACCACTCACCTATGCCATATAAATATGCCTTTTGGGATTATGTTCACGTCGAACATTTGAATCAAAATATAACTACACTCTTCATTTTAAAATATTCATTGTATATACTTTATCTATTAATTAATTGCTAGTAATTTTTATGGCCAAATGATGAGTCAAAGACACTTTAGTTACCACCTTTTTCATGTTTCTTCAAATAATAAATAGGATTGAAATGCCTATTGATTTTTTTTATGGTTATCCACAAAACCTAGCATGGTTATTGTCCCAAATTATAACTCAACAACTATATAGTTTGTAAAAAAAAATATATAGTCAAAGTAATATAGTTTAAACATATATTAGATTTATGATCCCTAACGTATGAGGCTCATACATTTCTTCTTAAATGGCATATCCGTGTCGGACACACGTATCCGTGTCGACACTCGTAGGATACTTATCGATGAAGTGTTTAATTTAAAAATATATTTGTTGGATATTTGAAAATTCTAGCACGGTTCTAACACAATTTTAAAAGGTATAAATACAATAACTTTCTAAAAACTCAAATTTATTGTATACATTTTTATTATGATTATAAAAATAAGAACAAATTTTTTTGAACCAGTCATGAAAAATATCTTTCTGCTCCCAAAAGAATCTGGAACATATTTTTACACATAAATATTTATTTTCAATTTATATAATTTAAAATTATATAATATATAGATCCGTGTACACGTATCCTACACTTTAGAGATTATAGGTATCTTCGTGCCGTGTCTATATATGTGTGTAAATAATCCCTAACTAACGTCTATTATTTATTATTATTATTATTATAATTATTGTGGCACGAGCACGTAAAGTTTGGATAGGGGTGTGGCAGTACATTATAGTGACGTACTACATCGCACAGCCTAAATATGAAATAAAAAAATATATTTCATAAACAAATGAATAATTGTTTCGTATTCTTTAACCTCAGAAAGTGTGCATAACAGAAGTCATAGTTCAGTGAAAAAGCCCATAAATCACTGCTTCATATATTATCTGAAATGATGACAGTTTTAAGTCTATTGTAAATAGTATCATATTCAAGGTTTGTGTCTACAAAAAATTAATATAAAAGTGTACATTAATTGAGGAATTATTAATAATATAATTTTAAAATTTGTCGAAATAAATTATAAGAATTGATTTTTTCTTTAAATTTCACCAAACCTTCAATCTGCATAGATTATTTTAACTTGAGGATTTAGATAATAATAATGATTTAAGGGCTGGTTGTTTTCTTCTTATTTATCTTGATTCCTTAAGGATTGGAAAATAAAATTAAAAAATCGTATTTCATCCGAGTGTAATTTATCCTATGTTTTTGTATATTTAGTTTCTGTTGAGTTGTTTGAAAAATAGTTAAAGAAAGAAAAAATATGGAGAAGCAATTTGAATAGATTTTGATAAGAATAAATGGATTAACGTTTATGCATTAGAAAGTGGAGGTTGCGTAGCTCTTGAATTGGCACTTTTTAGCTACCGTTAATGAGGTTTGGTTGGACAAAATTTCGCCCACTTTTGTGAAAAAGATTGGAAGAGCATCAGCTGCAAGATCAGAAAAGCACCTTCTATTTGTTTATATGTACATGTATATCTTCAAAATTGAAACGACAAAGATATCTTGTTCACTCTACAGAAGAGAGGATCCATGAGGTAGGGTTTGGAATAATTAGATGAAGAAAGTGCAAATCAAATCAAAGTGCCTTCACTCTTCAACCTGTCTTACTACTACTGCATGCTGTTACTTTCTTTTTTTCTTATAATCATAACCATAATCTTATCCAATGCATTCCTCAACCATAGATTTATACCCATTCATTCCCTTTTTCAATTATTTCTTTTCTTCCAATACTTTCCCAAACACTATTTCCTTTCAAACTTATAAAGATGTAAAACTTAATTACACATTCAATCATTTGTTTTGATAAATGTTCTTCTTTTGTATACAGTGAGAATTTTTATGATGATATATAAGCATAAGTGGGAGAAAAGGATTAGGGGTGAGCCTGTGTTTAAAGTGGACACACAAAGTTGTAATTTGGGAGTGATAAAAAGAGTAATTAGAACAGTAATGTGTTTCCCTTTTTGGTTTAAGATAAAAAAAATGAATGATGGGTTTAATTAGATTTTGGGACACTGATCTCACCCACTACTAAACTCAAATCATATGGACCTCTTAGCTTATCGTGATTTATGGCAATCTCATGACTGAACTATCCATCTACATGTCACAACTCACTACCTGGGATTCCATCATCTTGACATGACATTATGGGAGGTTTTATTATACTCATAGGAAAGTGAAATAATATGTCTAAAAACATGGGCGTATTTATTCAACAAAAAGAGACTTTTTAGTAAATCATTTCTCAACATTCTCTCCCCAACTATCTCAAATAACTAAAAAATTAACTTAAATTTGATATCATGTTAAAAAATAAAATAAAAAATCAAGTTTAACTTTCACTTATTATTATAATAGTCAACGTGAACCTACAACATAAATATCATTATAATTAAATAAAAAAAGTTAAATTAATTTTAATTTTTTAAATTTAAAATAATATGAAATTTATCCATAAAAGATATTTTATTTTGATAATATAATTTACTTATTATTATTATTATTATGATGGTAGAAAGAAAGTCTGGAAACATAAAACATGGTTTCATGATAGGTACGCGTGAGAAATGAAGAGGATATAGGATGCACATGAAGCGATAAAACTAGGTTGTCATTAATTAATTACTGCCCCAAAAACAATTAAAACAAAAAACAGCACAAAGACCTTATATTATTATCGTAATTGTTATGCATCGACGTTGAACACAGTGAAAGTGGAGAGTACGCATATGCATGGGGAATAAAGGTTTCAGAAGAATCGATTTTGTTGTTTTTCTTCGGAACTTTGTCTCATCATGTGATACTGAAAACGTTCCACCATGGTCTCGGGGACAGAGAGAAGGACTCTGATGGCATTGGCGTCACCGGCAACGGGTAAAAACAAGCAGTAAATATCACTAGTCAAAGGACCCATATGCAAAGGCTTCCCTTCCCCAAAATCCACCTCTTCCAATCCCAGTCTAGACCACTGCGAAATAACCAAACTCGTTGAAAGATCCGTTTTTACTGTTTTGTCCTCTAACAAGTCAACCATTGACCTTACATACTCCTCCTCTTTCAACCTCGCCTTCGCTTCCTGCACAACCTTCACTCCCTGCCGCAGGTTACCCTCCACTAACTCCTCTACGCTGCTCTCAGCGCACGCTAGCAAAAATCCGTTCCCGTAATACCCCTGCGGTAGCTCAACTATTCTTCCCACGTCCACCGAGAAAAGGAGCTTCACCACCAGTTTCGACGGCAGGGATTGGTCCACTGACCGAATCCAAGACCGCCACGTGTGCGCCGCAACGGTTTCGAAGGACGTGCACTTGAGGGAGGGCACGCACTGTTTCTTGAGGCGAAGGATGTGGGAGGGTGTGAGGATGAAGGATGTGGGTACCAAGGGCTGTGACTGTATCAACTTTAGGAGGTCCACCTGAGGGGTTGGGTTTGGTGCGGTGTAGCCCGCGTGACGGAACTTTACCTGCGCAGGGTCTCTAGGTTTCAGCACGTGGCGCCAGTGGAAGGGCACGATCGTCAATTCCGCTTCTGGTTTTCTCGTGAGCTGTGCCCAAGCGTGTAGGAACTGAGACGTGCCTATGCCGTCGCATACGCAGTGGTTGATCGCCGTGCACAGGATCATTCCCCCGCAACCCAGCCTCGTTACCTGCAAATTACATTAATCACCATTTGTGGATGTGCTGTGCTTTTCAATATTGGAGAAATTTATGGATAATTAATACTGTCCATTTGATAGAGAGACGAGTGATAAAGATAAAATAGTTTCCGTGATGGATTAATCCAAGAGACAGAAAAAAGATGTAACACTATGATGAAAGAGAAGTGAAGCGAATAAAACAAAAAATAATTCATTTAATATACCTGGTGGAGGAATATATTTTTTATACATACAATATACCTCATTTTTAATTATTGAGTTTTAAATATTACATATTATATCGTCAAGCATTAATACTATGATTAAGAAATCATTAAAGGGAAAATAACACACTACTTACAGGAAAAGCTCTGTTTTGTGTGGAGGAGAAACATGGGTCATCAACTTTAATATAAACACCTTAAGTAGTTAGTGCTCATCATTCGTAACCTGTTTGGTTTTTATTGAGATATATAGTAAAATTTAAATTCTCTAAAACGGTTGGTAAAATATAATTATTTTCCCAATAAATTGATGATATGGTGATGGGATTGTTTTTGCAGAAGTTATAAAATTAATAACTCTGTTGTAAAATTATTAAGTTTTCTGAAGATAGATTTCATCCGTGTGAAAAGACAAATTAGAAAAGGAAGAAAAGTATATGATAGCACATAGTGAGGAAAAATGTTCATTTAACAGAAACAAAAAATGTAGAAACTGTGACCACAAATTCATATTTCATAGCACATGTCTTCCTTTTGTAGCACATGTCTTGACGTCAAAGTTCTTTGGACCTAAACGTAAACAGTGGATACTAAATGCAAAAGGTTACACATTCTGTGTGACAATAAAACTGTTGATGAACAGAGGATGAGAAGGTTTAATGAAGTAGTTGGTGGTAGAAATTTGGATGGATGAATTAAGAAAATTGAAGGAAGAAAGAGTTAATATCTGACCTGGACTATAAGAGGAGGAACATCGATGAAAGTGTGAGCTTCGAGCTTATACAAGAACTTCTTCCAAGATTTGTTTGGAGTCTTGGAAGATTCGAGGAGTTGATGAACAGTGGTATGAGTGAAAGCCTCGGCAAAGAGAGCACCTTGTCCATTGCAATCCACCTCGAGCTTGTGATCATCGACGCACCTCAACCTGCCAGCCAAGGGGTAATAATCCACTAGAACTCTGCCCAGAGAAGACTTCAAGACATCGAAGCTGAAGGATTTGTTGAAGAGGAACAAGTACTTGATGGAGAACCTTAGGAAGTTTTGGTCGTCGAGATTGGACAAATAGAGAGAATGTTTTGGGGTGGGAGCAGTTGGGGGAATGCTCACTGCTTGCCCACGATAGATGCAATCAGGGGCTTCCATAACATGTAATGATTAGTTATGATGCATATGGAATGGGAAGAATTGAAGAGAGTGAAGGAAAGAGAAAAGAGAAAAAGAGAAAAGAGAAGAAGATGAGTGAATAAAAAAAGTGAGTGGAAGCAGAGGGTATATTATTATGAATGTGTGTCCAAGGAAGAAAAACGGGTCATGCTTCAAATATGTGGTTTTGGGTACCATCACATTACTTTTCAGGGTTTCACTTCTTGTAATAATCACTTTAATTTCCTTCCTTCAAAATGCTAAGTCAACACACCGCAGATAAGAGGTCTGCACTATTTCACTTTAATTAATCGTCAACCCACTAACCCTTTCCTTTATAAAAAGCTTTACCTAATCGATAAGAATGAATGAATGAATTTATTTTATAAGCATTTGAGTTTCATGAAACAAGAGTTAAACCACAAAAGTGACTACCACGTGCCTGCAAGAGTATATTGTGGTCATTTTGAAACTTCAACACGCCTGCTGTACTTGTTTAAAATATCAAATGTATATGGACTTCATTAGTCTACAATTTTTTTCTTTTCTTTTCTTTTCAAAAACCAATTATCGACACGCGCCACTATTCATAAATTTGTCACCTTATAATTTATTTGTACTGTAAATTGACAGGCTCCAGGGCTCAGTACTTTTCAACTTTTCTTACTCTTACCACAAAGGTCAGAGAGGGAGCAGTAAAAATGGACAACTAAAGTAAACAACGAGTATATAAAAATATAAAATGTTGAGTATAATTGTTCAAATCCATTGCCTTCGTAAAACAAAATTTGGTAGTGGGAAAAGAATTAATGAGAGCAACAGTTATCTATATCTGGACAGATATAAGAATAGTAATAATAGAGAAGGTAAATCGTATTTTGTGGCTGATATTCTCTAATTTAGTGGATAATCTAAGGACTTAAATAAATCAGAATGGCTATGATTCGATCACATGTAGATTCCCATTATCCTGGTTAAAATTAGGTTACTCAGCCGCAAAAACTAAGACGTGTCACATCTTGAACAAGTTTATTACATTCTCGGGGAGCCTTTTATTGGCCATATGATACACCCAAACTTTTATCACATCTTAATACTTTGTCTTAAAATGGCATTATTAAATAAAACTCCAATGTAGAAGATATTAAGATCTACTATTTTTGAGAAAATGTTTATTTTCAATAAATATGAGTATTTTATGTTATGTTTTAATTATATTTATGCTGAAATAATGAAATATTTTCTGGACAATCTTTACAACTGAAAAAAAAAATAAAGCAAGTAAGAAATAGTTTTATAATTGAAAACATATTATTTCTCAGATTAAACATGATATTAAAGTTTAAAAAGTAATTTCCTAATTCCTATGATAATTGGACTTCGGAGGGTTAATATACTATATATAAACGTATTAATTGAATTGAATATGTTGCGGCTAGGTTCTATTATGGAAGTCAAAGTGAGGTGTAACGCACTCGTTAATGTCTTTGTATATTAACGAAAAGACATTGTATTTTTATATCTTCATTTTTTTCTTCTGTGGAATATAACTTTATATATAATAATTGCAATTTTAATCTTGAGAATACTAAAATTATTGCACCATTTAATGTTATATAAATGCTAAACTTTTTTATAAAAAAACTATATTGTCTTTTAAAAAATTTAGCTGTTCTGTGGCATGTTTGAAAGTGTGTGTAGAGAGTCTAAGAATTCCATACAAAAATATCAATCACAAGATGCACCTACTCTTCTCACTTGCTTTATTATAGTCCCAGAGATGCTTTTAAAGTCTCATCAAGACCAAATTAAGCGGGAAAAAGAAGAAGAGAAGAGATTCATACTTCTGAATGCTGATTAAGGTATATATAAGACTGGTAACATGATTAGGAACCCTTTTGAAAAACAAAAAAAAATTGCGTTTGAAACCAAACACACTATGTACATTTTTAGTTGAATACATTAATCAAAATAGTTTGCGTTCGGACTAGATCTAACTAGATATAATGTTAAATGAGGTTTTTACTAAGTTGATCTAAATGTCGAATGGACTCACTGAATATCATATCATATCAAATGATCGTGCATGATGTAACATAACTGCTAACAATGATGCATTACCTAACAAGAATACGTTTCTGCTTGATTTAAATCAATCACCTTCACATTTTAAGTAGAGACTATTAACTCCACCTGTTTGTCACGTTTAGATGCCATTTCAGCAATACGTTAATTCAAACTAAACAAAGAAAAGCACTACAAATTAACGGCAAAAAGCTTTGCATGAACCAAACAATGTTCCCAGAACAACTGTTAGTAGTCCAATCTTTCGTAGCTTCTACCTCAATCAAACATGTCTATGCGACACATTATTGGCGACAGAAAAACATGGAACACCGTTTTATAAGATCTAGGTTGGCTGAGCTCCTCTGTGCCCAACCTGAATAATCATTCGTGGCTCACACAATGAAACCTTCGCACCTTGTTTACCAAAGTTGCAAGAACAAGATATCGATTAGTTGTTGTAATCTGTAATATTTTTGTTGTATTTAAATTAGTCCTCTCAAGTCTCTCCTTTTGGTTACTTTTATGTTAGTTGTTCTTTCATCTGACAAGTTCTTGCCGGCACCAAGAAATTAAGTTTGCCCTCTTCACTTCTGTCCTTTTTTCCTCTAATATTGTTGAACATTGATGTTGCTCTCTCTTATTTTTTATGGACAATTTCACCAAGGGGCTATATGTGTATGCTCTATCCTCTGAAAGAACATAATTTTTTATTTAGATTCTTACCTATATATAAGGTTAACATGTGCCTTGTCCAGCAGTAAGAGCTTCATTTGATTTCCTATTATTCGAAGGCATTTGAAACTCAATCGTGTGCCCAGACTTATGTTCTATTGGTCTGTTTTTCGAGTCTTTTTTTACCAAAATAGGGTAATTTAATAGGTTAACTACTGAGATGTGAAACTAGCACGACTCTAGTATAATTACACGTTACACTGAAGTCGTGCAAAAGTGGTTCGACTTACTTATTTTATTAATTATTTAAAAACGTTTCTCAACATGCTTTACTTTAGGAGAAAGGAACATCGAGCCAACAAAAAAGTATATTGGGACTGCACTTACTCTTTGTGTACCTTAAACGCTGCCTACGACTTTCCGGCTTCATCTCACTTTTTTCCTTTTTGACTCTGTTTCTTAAAGCTCGGAGACAAACGACCGGGCCAAGGGAATCGCATTCTCGTCAAAACCAGCTCAGGTTCAATGGCGCATATACATTCCAACGAATATTTCTAGTCCAGCCAATGACTTACGAGGCTCACCACATCATAACACTAATGAGATTACATAAAGCCTTAAATAAGTTTGAGTTTTACAAGTCTGTCCTCAACGTTATACAGTTTTACCATCACAGCCTGCCCAGTAATTTGTCTTGAACATTTTTATTTATCTAGTAACCAACTCAAGTTCCATCTTAGTCATTCATTAGCTCGTGTAAATCATCTTCCACTTGTACAAGCAGAGTCTTATGCTGCCATTCCCCCAAATTTAACTGCAAATTGCAAATTAAACAACGACGTTAACTAGCTATAAATGTTACTCGTAGTTTTCTGGAATAATTCAGCATACATGAACATCAATGAGTTGCAAAGCAAGTAACCTCAGACTTTGGATTTGCAGAGATTCTAATTACAACCGGGCAACGTATGAGTTTGCTTCTGTTACATATCTAACCCAGCGATAAGGATTCTGCGCTTTTGATTTCTTGGCTATTTGCAAATACTTTACCTGCACCGGAAAATGGCATTTTGGATCTATTTAAAGGAGTTCATATCAACTAGATACAAAAAATCAAATTGCAATAATAGAGAAGAGTTGAATCTACGTCTAAAATCATTAGGGATGATAACACTATCCGATTTAGCATCCAGTAATACGAGCTTTGAAAACCAACAAAGACATAGTAAGATTAATTTATAGATTAGCAGTAAAATTAAGGCACTATAAAAGTCCAATACACATTTTCTAGCTTTGTTAAATAAATGTAACAGAAAAAACATAGCTTCAAGAAAATCCCTAGCAGTTTACCTGAAGCCCTGAAGCATTGTGCATAGGTATGGTGAAAGTCATGCTAACCGGCCCTGCTTCTTTCATGACATTTCCTGTGATCAGTACAAAAGACTTAAATTCATTACGGAGAACAATGCCTTTAGAAACAATGAGCTAAAATCAACAAGCAATGTACCATGTAACTCCTGTGAAAACGCCAGCTTTGCTCGTAAAGTATGTTCAGATCCACCAACCACCTGTAAGAGGATGGACCAGACATTATTTTCCTCCACTAATTAGCTCCCAATAAATCAACTGAAGGAACCTTTACGGACATTCATAGATAAGTATTTAAAGATATACTGATTATCAGTGGAAAACAAACAATCTATATTACCTTTTTCAGGCACCATTCCAGTCTTTTATTTGTTTCCTTAAAATCAGTGGTGTGTCCAACTGCTCCAGGTTCTAACTCAAAATTAACACTGAGAATTTGAAAATAAGTTTACCAAAAGGATGTAAGGTTAAGTAATCGGGATAGTACTTAAACCATGTTAATGAATGGGCCATTTTGGCATGTATGTGCAATAAATTACAACACACACACACAGCGTACAAACAAAAGGTAGCATATTCAGTAGATCAGATTCCAACCATCCCAGTTGCATCTAGAAGAATAAATCAGCCTCCAGCATGTACATTAATGGTTTCCCTACTTATCTCATTTTCTTTTTCTTATCCACCAGCCACTCACCCGAGTCTGTGACTACCAGTGATGTAGCACCCTAGTAACAACTCTTGTTTTCTTTTTTTTCATTTTGTACGTTGAGTGCTTTGAGTTCTGATTTTGATTAGACACCCAATATTGGGCATTAAGCTCTGCTCTTGATTGCTTACATGTGAGAATACTAGCACTGAAAAAGGAACGGTTTGCTATTATAACTGAATGTGATGAAATTGGCTGCTGTTAGTATTGATATCATTTGCCATATTTGATGTTCACATATTTTCTATTTCAAAATCTCCTGCAGTTTTCTATGTCCATCCATTCTACTGGTAGCAACAAAATATTACAAGAAAGGAAACCTGTAATCGGCTACTGATTTTCTAGCTTTGTGGTGAATTACTAATGTGTATCTTCTGGGCTTGCGTATTCAAAGATTAAGGTTGCACATATTCTGCTAACATAAATGTTATTTGCTAAATGTTTTGATTTTAAAAGCATGATGAACTTTTCTTTCTATTTGTGTTTTATTTATTTAGGTGGGTTGAAGGTTATCTCATTTGACAAACCTAATATATACCATCTGGTGATTTAAATCTTGACAATCTATCAAACATCCCAATCAGCCTGTTAGTCAGCTAACTAGCTCATTATGGAGAAGAGGGAGTAGAGACTAAATCATCACTGTCAACTATGACTAAAATTAAATGCACAATAATAGTGAAGAAAATGTAAATACCGAGCTGTAAATGATGGGAGAGGCATCTGTACAAGAACAGTACTAGCATTGGTACTTGAGTTGAACTCAGCTCGCACTTTAATTGTCACTTCAGCCTATAAAAATATGCAGACTATCAGTACATGCTAAACAACGTGAAGACTAGGAAAGTTAGAGGGAGGCAAGATCTAAACCACCTTCAGGGATCCTGTTTCTTCAATCAATGCAGTAATACGAAATGGTGGTTTATATGGTTGAGTCATACGATAATTCATGACTGGAAACTCACCCTCTGGTGGTACCTACCAAACAAATGGAACAGTAATTAGTCAAGGGACTCAAAAGCACACCATGGCATTATCTATATATATAAGTTAGTGTGCTATGCACTTACCAATGACAAAGTTCTATCCACATCAAAACTATCAAGGTGTACAGACTCATGGAAGTTACAATCATCTAAAATCACAGCACCTGAACCTCTATAATCTGTTAAAGATGATAGATCAAGATGAAGAATGAATGAAAAGACATAGCAAAAGCGTATAGGATATGAAAAATCAACTAGTCAACAAAATTCTCTTCAAGAAAATTATCCATCCATCAATGATTCGACCAACAAATATATAAACCCAACAAAAAAATCCCCCTACTAACACTATATATATAATTATTTTCAACATAAAAATAATTTAAATATTAGTACAGGGAATACAATGAAGAAATAAGCCATACATGTTACCAAGAAAATAACATGGTAAAGAAACCGTACACATTGTCCCCATTGTTTTAACTTTCAAAGGGAACAAAATATAATGTTGATTGACCTACCACTTGTTCCTATACTCAGGTCCTCATTTAGAGCAAGTCGAATCTCTGGGTTACCAGAAAGATAACTCTTCATTTGAATAGTTCCATCTATCTCACTAGTAAGTATAAATCCCTGCTTCCAACAACAAACTCATCAAAACACCTCAAAATTTTGTAGCAGTCAATAAATGGAAAAGGGAAGGAAGAAATCACAACAGACAGCATGGAAAAACCATTAAAAGGATGACCAACATACTCACACTAGAATTGAATGTAACACTTATTTTCTCAATTACATCAACAAAGATCTCCTCCCTCTTCCTACCACCAGGTTCATTAGCAACCACAGACTTTGTAATAGCTGTACCTGGCATTCGTTTAGTCCCTTGCTGAAAATATAGGAGTAACAAGTCAACAAAACCATACATGAAAACTAATAATATGCCAGCAGAAAATGACTGAATTTCCAATTAGTTAGATGCATACCATGAAAATGGAAGCAGGACCAAGGGGAGGCATCCGTGCAGAATCAATCATTATTGGCTCATTAAAAATATAAGACTTCAAAACCTCAGTGGATGTTGTTTGCACATAACCAAAATCCTGGCACGAATAAACTTTAGTATAAACATATCAAACAGAAAATGCAGCAGTTAAAACCACGCAAAATTATCAACCTTTAAAATGGTTTGGAGAAGCAGTAGAAATGTTAACCTAGTAAACAATTAAGTTTCAGTTTTCTCTATAAAAACAAATCCATACATCATGGTTAGATTAAAACTACCAAGCATCTGTACAAATTAGATAATTCCCCTGCCTCCCAAAATGTGACACTTAAAAATAGATTAAAAGGTAATTTTACATAAGTGTGCTTTCTTGTCTGATCAACCTGTCAACTTCAGTACATCGAGAATTGAAAATTGGAAACTTGTTCATGGGAGACTTGGGATGTGAATAGTTGTACACAGCAGTCTACTAAAAACTGATAGAAATAATCACTAAAGTGTAAATGACCAGAAGCAATCAATGGTGCTTGGACCTACGTTTTACCTATGAAGTTTGGACAAACATGCTTACGCATCCAACATGCATATGGTATTTTCCCCAAGCAAACCATCAGTTGAAGCAAGAATAGCAAATAAATACTTACAATCACTTCATCTAGCAATTCATAAACGAGCACAAAGTTCTTTCGAAAGGAGTCTTCGTTAAGAACACCAAGGTAATCTTTGATGACCCGTGCAATTCTTTGTAAAAGTTCCAAAACAAGAGAAGGGGAGACATTGACTCTAGTTGTAGCAACAAATAGCAATCCAGCAACCTTCACGTGGAAGTAGTTCACACCATCTATATTCTAAGAAAAGAGAAAGGCACATAAAACAACACGATCAGCTAAAAAACAAGGAAAAGTAAGAAAACTAGGAGAAATTACACTCACATTTAGGTCTTTTTAGATGATCTTTACGTTGACCTCTTTAGTTTTAAAGAAAACAAGTAAGTTCTTGGTCATAGTCTTTTTAACACACTCTCAAACCTTTTTTTTAAAGAAAGACACTCATTTCCCATCTCCCTTATGTATTTACTAAAGTGACAACACCCATAAGAGATTTTTAAAATCTAAACAGGGAATAATGAATATCCTTTAAAAACTAAAACGAGCAAAGTGCAAATTTTCCTGATTTTTTTTTACCATTTATCAATAATCAATAAATGATACCCTGCGGGAACATGCATTCCCAGAAACATATATGTGGAAATTTTGGAATTAATTCTCGAGAAATGTGGAAAGAAAAAGATGATAAATGACATAATGAATGAAATACCTACAAAAACAGGTGGAGCATCTCCCTCGATATCCTCTTTCCAGAACTTGACTTTTCGGAAAAATGTCTCGGCGCTTCCTTTTTGAGCTTCACCACGATCTGCATTCATTTAATAATAATAATAAAAAAAAAGATGAAACCCTAGCGACAAGGTGCAGTGTGGGTGAAACTATATTGGCAATCACTCCCCGTCAGAAAAAAAAAATTGAATTGGAAATTCTTTTAATGAAAATAGATGATCATGGAAATACAAGGGATGAGGAGAAAATAAAGCACTCACAGTCGCGGTAGACGATGTTGTCGCCTCTCTGGGAAAGCACGAAGAACTGCAATATCATCTTTGCCTCTTCTTCTTGTTCTTCTAATTCAGCTTTCTCTGTCTTCAACTCAACTCATGTCCTCCTTCTTTACTTTGTCCACGCTTCTGAACAAACGACATGCCGTTTTGCCACGCACGAGCCAGGCCCAGAAGTTGGCAGCATCATTTGACTCGTGTCGTTTTATTATTATCACTTCTTTTTTCTATTCAATAAATATATTATTATTATTATTAATTATACATTTAATGTAACTTCACACTTGTGTTTATGAAAGATTAAAATCTTTAATAAGGGTATTTTAGTTGAAATTTGAATATTTAGATTTATTTTATCCATTATAAAAATAAAGTTGTTATATCTTATTTTATTACAGTTTGTTAGATAAAGGTTCTATCTTTAATTTCAAAATTTGAATAGTAGATTTCCTTATATTTGATTAGATTTGTTGACTGTGAGAAGCTATAAACACACCTTCCATGTTGTGTTCTTGTATTATATTTGTGTGTGAGATCTCCACAAAAGGTTAAACACTCTTCAAGCCATCCATTGTTGCACGAATTCTTCTTTGGATTTTGAGGTTGGTTTTAATTCGTTTTTCAATATTCTTGGTTTAATCTCATTGTCTATCAATATTTTCATTTCGCTTTAAGTTTGATTGTGAAATTTGCTGCGTTGAGGCATCATTATCTTAATTTGTACTTTAAATGTTTTTCTAAAATAAATTGATATATGATTGATTATTTTTTAGAAAGCCGTGATAGTTTTGATAGAGGAAAGAAAACAACATACATTTTATTTGAAAACAAATACAGTACAGCGAAAAACCAGATTTACAAATACTAGTTATGAGTTTTTTTTTATCAAGATCATATGAAAAACGTGTAAAATTATGTAAAAACACTTTGGAAGGCATTTTAAAGATTAACGGTGTCACGCTAACGTTGTATCCACGCTACGCTTCCGGTAATAACCAGGTAAATCTTTAATGATGATGTAGTGGACCAATCAAATAGCTACACTTTAATTAATAGCTTTATTTAATGCGATTAAGTTATAAATAGGATTTTCAAACCATAAAAATCAAGTGGCAGAAGAAAACAAACTAAATACAATATTTATCAATTTATTTTGTACACAAGAAATGGTGTAGCCAAAAACGAGTATCACGCAAAAAGATGATGCAAGAAAGGAAGAGAAGGGAAATATGAGAAGGTAGTGCTAGGTGCGAGTACTGGAGCAAAACGCGGGTGTGTGACTTTCGTTAGCGAGAGAGAGAAAGAGATATGCAGTTCCCTTCAGAAACTCCAAACATCTGAGGCGACAACCTTAGGAATCTCGATCGCTGATAAAACCTATGCAGCCCCCAACACACTTTGCATTCCAACTTGTTTAAATTCTCTTTTTCCGATTCACCCTTCTCTCAATAAATTTTGGGCCTATGAGACCCGATTCTTTGCCACCGTCACTGTGATAATAAAGTTTTCTTTTCAAATAAAAGGTAACCTTTTCTCTTACGTTTTTTCTACATTCGTAAATAAACTTGTGTTTTTTTTTTCTCTTTCTCTTTTTGTTAATTAATAATTACTATCGAGTGTGTTTCTGTGTTTAAACCTGAAATTCTCAACATGACGTTCTATTCGGGTGCAGATCTCTGCATGTTCTGAACTTCAGATTAATTAAATAAAATTTTGATACGGATCTAGGTTCTTAGTTTGGTAGGTTAGTCAGAAAGCTTTCAAGTGTCTCTTAATTAATTGTGTTTGGGGAAAATTATTGTAATGATACACCAGCAACACCTTACACCACTGTATGTCTGTGATTCTGTACACTTACCACTCAATAGTGAACACTGAAATTTTCTGAATTTTGATGATTGGTTGAAACTACCGGTTTGATTTGTAGGAAATGGCTACTCCTGTTGATCCTCCAAATGGAATCAGGATTGAAGGGAAGCATTATTTCTCCATGTGGCAAACCCTTTTTGAGATTGACTCAAAATACGTGCCAATCAAACCTATTGGTCGCGGTGCTTACGGAATTGTGTGTTCTTCTGTGAATAAAGAGAGCAATGAGAAGGTTGCCATAAAAAAAATACAGAATGCCTTTGAGAACCGGATTGATGCGCTGAGGACTTTGCGCGAACTTAAGCTTCTTCGCCACCTTCACCATGAGAATGTGATTGCTTTGAAGGACATCATGATGCCTGTTCACAGGAATAGTTTTAAGGATGTCTATCTGGTTTATGAACTCATGGACACAGATTTGCACCAGATTATTAAGTCTTCTCAAGCACTGTCTAATGATCACTGCCAGTATTTCCTCTTTCAGGTATAAATCTTTGGTCCAATATTGGGCTAATTGAATAATATTATTTTGGTTTCATATTTGTCAATTTTGATATGGTAAAGCACATGGTGTTCAATGCTCTATTACCAACTGTTTATGAATGTTTAGTATTGTAAAGTTGACACTGAGAACAAACACACATGGTAAACTTGTTTTTAAGTCTGTGACAATCTTTTACAGGGATTTTAGTACAAGGCCTTGCATAATTACAAACTTGTGTGCTCTCATAATTTGTTTCTCTTGATTTTGTTGCATTTTATCGCTCTGCCTGTTAAATTCCCCCTTGATTTTCTAAAGCTGTAGTCCTTAAAACCCTTGATTTTCTAAACCTGTAGTCATTCTTGAATAACTGACAGTGACATCAATCATGTCGTAGCACAATTATAGGGCTTTTTGATGTAATAGATTGTGATCATTTGTGCTGCTTAGCTGGTGGTTGAATTCACTAATTGAAAGTTCTCATCTGCAGTTGCTTCGTGGATTGAAATATCTTCATTCTGCTAACATCCTTCATCGTGACTTGAAACCTGGGAATCTTCTAATCAACGCAAATTGTGACCTAAAAATATGTGATTTCGGGTTGGCAAGAATTAACTGCAGCAAGAACCAGTTCATGACCGAGTATGTTGTGACTCGGTGGTATAGGGCACCAGAACTCCTACTCTGCTGTGACAACTACGGGACATCCATTGATGTTTGGTCAGTTGGATGCATCTTTGCTGAGCTTCTTGGCCGAAAACCGATTTTCCCTGGTTCAGAGTGTCTCAACCAGCTGAAATTGATTATCAATATCCTTGGTAGTCAAAGGGAGGAAGATATTGAGTTCATCGATAATCCAAAGGCAAAAAAGTATATCAAATCACTTCCTAGTTCTCCTGGAACTCCCTTTTCGCGACTTTATCCTAATGCACATCCATTGGCAATTGATCTTCTGGCAAAGATGCTTGTTTTCGATCCAACAAAGAGGATCAGTGTCAGTGAAGCGCTTCAACACCCTTACATGGCCCCTCTATACGATCCTAACTGTGACCCCCCAGCTGTCATTCCAATTGATCTTGACATTGATGAGGATCTAGGGGAAGAGATGATAAGGGAGATGATGTGGAAAGAAATGCTTCATTACCATCCTGAATCTGCCATGGCGAGTTCAGGGCTGTGCTAATCATAATCATACTTTCTTCTTCCTTTCAATGTTTATTATGTTCCCTTTTGTTGGTGCCATGGTAGTTCTAATATCATAACTTGCTTCGAATAATTAGGAGGGGTTTGTCATCGGTTAGCTCATTATATGCCTGTCTGTTTTCTATTTATTGAAAGTAGAGAGAAACAGCAAAAAAAATTATCATATTAAAATAGTGTTGCTGCTGATGATACATTATATAGTCTTTAACCGCCATGTTCAGAGATTTATTTTCTACTGAACTCTGTATTGTAGTTGTCTCGTTTATTGTACATAAACATGTTCTAGTGTCATGCATAAACCATTTTGTATAGTAAGTCTAATGTTTATCAATAATATGTTACTGTTTGAAACTTTGAAGTTGAAGTACAATTTTTTTTTCCTGTAAACGGATCATATAATTTTTGAATCGCCTGTGTATGTATGTGATAGATCTCAACCACAGTTATCAAAACATCTGATGAACTTGTAACCTTTTTTTTTTAATTTCCTTTTACCTGTCAAGCTTTTTCCACAGCCTTTGAATATTAACTTGGTAAAAAAAATTACCTTAGCCAAAAGTAAATAGTGCTCGATGGTATCAGGAATTGCACTTCCTTACACTTGTGATGAAAATATGTTTTCCCCTTGAGCTAATTGAATATATCCTCTCTTGAAATGTCAATTTTCGTGTTATAATTTGTTTTAAAATTAAGTAATAATTTTCATAAAAGCACGCATCACTTCAAAATATAATCAGGAGAGATAGTAAGTAATAATTTTTACAAGCTCTAACTTTATAATTATAGGTATTGTGAAAATAATAACTTAGGTCTTTACCATTGCAGTTGATCACTACTTTTCTGTTCTATTTTTGGGTCTAGTTTCTTCATTTTTTTCTTCTATTGTTTTGAGATTGACCTGTTTCAAATTAAGTTTTCTATTCCCTAAGATAAGAACCTTACAAAATTTCCGTTAAATAATTTTTTTTCATGAACATATAGTATTTTAAGACTTCATCTCATCATAATTTGTTTTAATGGGAAGGTAAAATCAATCTAGTAAAAAAATTGTTTTCATCAAATATCAAACTCAGACATTGTTCAAATAATTCAATCTTAGATTTAACACATTATATATGCATAATTCCTTAGTTAGAAGTCACTCACGATAATTTAGAAGGCCTAAATTTGTATAGGCATAACACTAAAATTCATTCAAGTCTTATATTCTGTAATTGGATGTTAATTTATTTTAAAGGTGTAAATTGAGTCAAAGTAAAAAGAAAATGGGTTCAAGTAATTAAACAGTTTTCATTTACATTTCATAATTTTTTTAATTCAAATCACATTTATGCAATCATATTTGAATTAGTTTGACTGTTTGAGTCTGATCATTCACTTGGACACAATATATTTAGAACAAATTTTATTTTAACCGAACAAATTAAGATTTAAAGAAAAGTATTTCAAAATAACAAACAAAACAGGTTATATTTGGCCAATTTTTCTTATTTTTTCTTATGAATTATTTTAAAATTAAATTTCAATATAATAACTTTAAAAATCATAGAAATTGTTGGTATTTTTTAATTGATTTCTAAAGCTCTAGGTTAAAAGTTGTTTGGTAAAAATTGAATTTATTTGAAACTAATTGCGTTAATGAAAAATATATTTATACAGATGATAATCTTATGCTAGACTAATATAATGAACATACTTATCTTAATGATATTAGAAATAGATTACAAAAATAAAATACATACATGTACAACTTTTAACATAAAAATAATTAATATAACTTAGTTTGAAAGATGATATACAAATATTTTATTATATATGATTATTGATTATAAAATATATTTTAAAACTTCCAAATTAAAATTTAGTAATACGGTTTTATAAAATTAGTAAATAATTTATTTAAATAGAATTCAACATTTTCAACATATATTTAAAAAAATCAATAAATAAAAAGTATTTAATTAATATATTGTTGTGAACTCATTCCTAGATTAAAAAAGTTTCTTCATCATGCAACTTGTTTGTTTAAGGATAAAATTTGTGGTTTAATAATGTTTATTTATAAAATATTAAGAAGTGGATTTTTAAGTCTAACTCAACTCCATAAATCCATAAAACCAGCTCATGAGGTTGAGGTTTGCACCACGTATATACAATGAAAGACTCTAATATCTAGTCGACGTGAGATCTTCAACGAACTCTATTTTCAAAATCTTTAGATTAATTTTATAATATTATTTTAATTATAAAGTTTTTTTTCTTCTAATGTTTGTATATCACAGTCCATAGATTGGTCTAGGAAGTGATGCATAGAATACTTGATTGAATATTTTATATTATTTTAAAAAAAAATCAGTTGAGCTATTTATAAACATTTTAATTTAAGTCACTAAATTTTAATTAATATTTTTTATTAAATATACAAATCTTTTGTTAGATAAATAAACATAACTTTCATATTAACTTTGGTTTTTTTAAAATTTAACATTTACTAATTATCAACAGATAATATTAAAGACTAGACTGATAAAGTTAGTTATCACCAGATAACTTAAAGTAATTTAATAACTTATTAAATACTGGACCGATAAAGTTGACTATAACCAGATAAATGCAGATTGATATTTAAAACTTAAAAAAATGTAGTAGACAAAAAAATCATAATTTTTTTTTTTTTATAAATAGTTAAATAAGTCAAGTTTGGTTTTTTAACATATTTAATTCAACTTTTTAGTTAAGCTCATTTAAATGTGTGATTAATTTTGAACAATCCTCTTTTCTTTATAAATCAAATCTAAAATTTTAATCTAAATTTCACATGTTATTTTATTGTTGGGTAATACTTTGTAGTAATCATATCATTATATGTGGACTGGTGTGATTTATTAAGACTTAAATTTCTCCAATAATAAACATTAAAAATAGTTGCAGATTTTTAAATTTTTATTTGAAAAAAAAAATCTCTTACCCATCCTATTGTGCTAACAAATGCTGACTTGCATAATTGAGATGGCTCTTGGGTAATATCTTGTTAGGCTCCTATCTCTATTAACTTGGTCCAACAAAAACACAATCATTATTGTTTCCATGCCGAGTAATGGACAAGGGATGAATATGGTATTCAAAGAATAAGTCAAAAATATATATTTGATTAACATGAGATAATATATTATTCCCTCCATCCTAAATTACTTCAATAATTTAAGTACTTTATTATGTGAGATAAATTGGGAAAAATAAATAAAAATGCATTATAAAATAAAAAATTATAAGTTGTTATTAGCGAGTGATATAGGTATGTGTTTATTAATTTCGTAACATTGTGAATCAATCACACATCACAAATTATAAGTGAAGTCTTCATTGTGTTTTCTTCTTTGATGAAGGGGGAACATGTGTGCATAACTAAAAAAAATAAAAAAAAATTAGCTAGAGTAAAGTGGATCACGAGAGATTTTATGTGAGAGATGAGACCAACTCACTTAAAAAGAAGTTTATATCTAGGTATACTAAGGAAACTAACCTAGATAGGACTCATAAACAAGTAATAACCAAAGTTTGACAACATTTCTTTACTCATTCATAATTGAATTTTACAAGAGGTAAGCACTCATATTTATAGCCTTAAATTTGACCAAAGGAGAGAAGGAAAAGTGAGAAAATTCAAATTCAAAAAAATGGTATAGAGTCACACTTCACACATGACAACTCATGCTTTCAACATGAATGAAGCAAGGAAAGCATACCTTCAAAACCCTAATGGTGCACCTCAACTATGCTAAGATCGACTTAGGATTTCTCTTGCGTCTTTGGACACCCAAATGAAATCTTAATTAGGTTCAAACCCCTAATCTATCCATGGCTCAATTACAAGCCCAAAATCCTACTCTACTTGGCCTAAAAAAACATATTCTATACTTTATACAAAATATATAAACTAAAGCCTAGCCCATGATGACAAAAGCTTGGGCCTGCTGAGGTCAACTGAGTCACGGTCTTTTTGTATTCTCCTGGTCATGACTCTAGTTGTTGGTCCCTTAGCCAAGGGTCTTCCATTAATAGATATGTAGAAATCCTCAACCAAATCCCTGTTAAAAGTGTAATCTATCACTCAGTATCTTCCGAGACTCATATTAAACATATTTCACCTGACATTTGACCTATCAAAAACATGTTGGAAATCCATTCTCATTTTCCTAGGTCAATGCAGTTCATACACCTACTTTGTAATAGTATGATACATAATCTCATTTAGTTTCTAGGCATTTGATGTATTATTTTACACAATCAAATCATTAGTGAAACATGAAATATCTCGTTTCCTTAACGAGTTTCATGTTTAATATTATGACCCTTAAGGGTTTGATACTATCCCAGGTATTTTCATCACATACCCATAAAGCACAACATAACCCTGAGGGGCATTGCACTCACAAAGGTCACACCTATGAAAAAAATATGTCACACATATCTCAATATATATAACATCACATTAATGATAATATCATCATTGTCATCAATATACATATCACATATTATATATATATATATATATCAACATATATAATTAACAAAATACAATGTATCACATTATTATCCCCATAACTAAGTGTCACATGAGTTAGTTTTACTCATTTGAGCGACCTTGCTTCCCTTATTGAGGATAACTTTATCGCTTGGGCAAAACAACTTCAAATAGCATAATTGATTATATCTCTTCCTCCGTTGAATGTCCATACCATATTTGAGCGTCCATTACTTAAGTGTTCTCACAAAAAATCTTGAATGACGTACTTATTGTGTTTCTTCCAATAAGTTCTAAAATCATAAAACACATATTTTCACCAATGCTTGAGTGATCATGTCATTGCTTAAGCGTCTAAATATAGTAGCATGGTCTCTAATGTTCTAAAAGTCGTGCATAATTGTCATGGTTCTCACTTGAGTGACCAAGTTGTCACTTGAGCATAAATTCTTTCAATATTCCATAAAGGAGAAAATTGTCTCATTTTTTTCTTGCTCAAAATACGAGCTTAAGTTTGAGCTAAAAATTATATCTCTTAAGTAGTTACTTGACGATATTGATCAATAAAGATAGTCATTACACACTATTTGAATATCGTTTAAGTAATACCACTTGAGTCATATAAAGTCCAAAACTAACATTTTCTCACATTTAGAGAATTCACCAATGAATTTAATGCTCCATTGTACCCAAAATATTGCAAGATAACAATTATATGGTTAAACATCTTCACATTAATTACCAATGCCATATACAATTCACAAAACTCTAAAATTTAAAGGTATGCCCATTAACTTTATATATTTAATATAAAGGACCATCCAAGAGAAGAAGAAAATAATAGAATCCTTAATAGGAATTGAACTACTTAGCACGATAGCAACTCTCTTTTAATCAATTTCTTATTGTCTCTTTGCAAATGTAATTTGACTACATAACAAAGTTGTAATTATTTTCTAAATGTTAAAAAAATGGAAAGAGAATTTAGAGAATATAAATTTTAGTTACAGAAATTTTAATTAAATAAAAATTAAATATTGTTATCTTATTAAAGAGGGATATTCTAGATGATAAATATAATAATTAACAATTTTAATGAGCTTATATTAAGCTGAAATAATTATAATTTTAAAAGAGAGAGTAATAATAACATCTTCATTTTTTATTTGGTATTTGTTATCTTAACCCTTGGTAAAGAAATGTACATTGATGACAAAACTAGGTAGGATACACAATGTCCACTGAAATCATCCCATTTTAGACATTGATTCACAAATAAAGGTTTGAAAAGATGGGTAGCTCAGAGAACTCGATTCCCATCAACTTTGGAGTTCAAAATATTGCATTTCTTATTGTGAGGTTCCCATCTTGAAGGGACCACTTTATTGCAGATTGAGTCCTCAGCTACAACATTCTGGGAAACCCTAACTTACTCACTCCACACTTTATCAACAATAATTTGCTTCTACCTTCACATTTATGGAAATACATACCATCTTCAAATCGATCAATCAACACTGTATTACAAAAAGGAACTCCTACTGTCCTACACAGTTTTACTTCTAATGTTAAATACGTATAACATCCTCTGTGTGTAGGATAAGAGATGAAAAAAAAAACAAAAAAAAAACATGTAATGCAATTGATTGAAAATATATGAAATATTCCGACCTCAAGTATGTTGAGACAGTATTGTTATGATCACCTACTGCATTCGAGGCATTCGAGATATTGTCAATTTTATAATTTTGTCATAGTTTTTTTTTTAAAAGACGTCTTCATATATTAAAAGAAAAAAAAATATATAAAGTGTCATTAACTTCGAATCTTAAGAAATGATATAGAACTATTAAGCGTAACTAAACAAAATTTAAGGTTGTCTTTGCTAATCATATTTTTTAGTTTTTAATAATAATAATAATAATATATATATATATATAATTATACTCTTTATTTTTTAATAACTGATTATTTTAGAAGGAATATATTATTGACACATTTAACATATATATCCAATTAAATCATAGCAGGAAAATTAAAAGTTATGAAAAAAAAAAACATAATAGAAATTGTACAAAAACATTATTGCGCAGTTAAGTATTCGTCATTGTCATCACATTTCAAAATTATATGATGAAACTCTTTAATAATAATATTCAATTAATCCTAAGCTCATGATCGTCCATTAAACAATTAAATCAAAGTAGATTTTTTTTTTCATGCAACTATTCTGACTCGTATGAGAGGACAACTCAATTTAAAAGAGAATATCATAACTCAAATAAGAAAATAAGTTTTTTAGCCAATATGTGACATTCATATACATAATAAGAAAATAACTTTTTTTTTTCTTATAAAAAGATGGATAGGGGAAAAGTTTGATTCTTCTTATCTTTATTTCCGCAAAAGATAAAATGAGTCGGAGTCTAAAACTGTAGCGCCATTGTTCTGTTAGATTTTATTGGATTCAGAAAAAAATAAAATTGCAAATAGTTTGTCACAATGTTCTTTTTTTTAATTTGTTTAAATATTCTTTGAATAAATCATATTAAGTTATTATTAAATTTTAATTTTCAAATAATAAAAAACCTAATTACATTTGTAATATAATAATTTTAAGTTTGTTAATTACTATTGCTAACATAATTTAAATTGTATTGAAGTCATGAGGATTAAGTAAACATTGAGAAAGAATTTGATTAATTTTAAAATTCAAGTTCTTATGTTGTCATTCTTTTCTTACATAAAATTTCCGCAAGTAAACATGTGTAAGATATGATTCGAATGTTGCTTTTATGTTTGAAACTTTTCGGGGAGTCATTGTTAACAAGGGCAAAGGAAAACACCTCGAGACACAAGCTCTAAAATGTTCTAAAGCAATTTTTTTTAAAGAAAAGAGAGAGAGAGTATAGAAGTCATTGTTAACATATATGATTCACGATCTAGGTTTTTATTCACATTTCACGAATTTAGTATTATGGAACTGCAAATAAAGATAGAATATATTTAGAATTATCCTTGAAAATTATTTATCTTATTTATAGAAGAAAAGTATAATTGATAAATTAAGAGTTAAACATATACTATAATATAAAATTGATTTTTATCCCTAGTCCAAACTTTATACCTTTTTGGTATTTATGATAAGAAAACTATTAGAATGGATCTGACTACTATTTTTTTAACATAATCCAATGTGGGTTGTATATAATTTTATAACATCAACATCAACGATGAATGTCATATGAAATATTTTAACATCTTAGACTAACAATGACTTATTTCAATAGTTTTCTTACCTGCAACTACTTAAAATATCTAAAATTTAGACTAGGTACAAAAACCAATTTTACGTGATTGAAAACATATTTAACTAATGGTGTGTTTGGATTGGGGAAGAATATTTGAAGGAGTGAATTTGGAGTGATTGGAGAGGAAAGTCTGAAGAAAGTGAGGTTTTTTGGATTGGAGTATCTTAGAGTAGATTTGTAAGAAAAGTTTATTGAAGTTTGTGAGTGATAAATGGTTATGTAAATTTTTTTAAAAGGGGTAAAATGTAAGTTTACAAATTTACCTTTATCTTTAAAAATATTTGATAATAATAAAATAATTAATTAATTTATATATTTATTTTTTTATAATTAATAATAATATTATTATTATATAAAGAACTATATATATTTTTTATAAATTATTATTATTATTTATTATTATTATTATTATTATTAAATATTTGATACAAATAAAACTATGGGTGATTTTGACTTTTTAATGATACTATGTAAACTTTTTTAAGTTTTATTTGCTTTTCATGGTGTTTCTTCGCTTCATAGAGGGGAATGATTTTTATTCCTCCTCTCAAATTAGTGCCTTTCAATCATTGCAATTCAGTAGAAACAAATTGAATTTTTCGTTACTTTTTTATCCGAATGATGAACAGTGTTCACTTGTCAAGTTAAATAATAGATATAACAAATAATGTATTCATTAATATATAATGTAATAGTAAAAACTACAAATTAATTATTATTATTAAACCACACAATTTAAAAAAAAAGTAAACTGTTAAAGGTAAAATAAAACAAGAAGTTATAGAATTGTAAATTCCAATATTAGTTGAAATAATATCTGGATAAATTATATTAAAAACATGTATAAATACATTTTGTCACACGCATTTATTTTAATTATAGGTTATAAGTTATAAGGGAGTTTAGCTCAATTGGTTATATAGGATAAATGAAACATTTTAACTTTGTATTCAACCTTTTCTCTCTATGTATATAATAAACAAGTAATAAGTAAATAAAAATGACTTACAAAACACACTATATTATAACTATATTGTTCATGTATTTGAAGAGTAGATATTAGTTTTGTTATGAATGTGTTTAATAATTAGATTATTCAATCTATGATGGTTGAAGTGTATGCACACCTAACGAATATATGGTATATCCAATTATAGTGACTGGTCTCCTTATTCAATAATGCACCCAATGTTTTTGGGTTTTGGCATCACTCTTCTTTGCCTGTAATGGAATGGAAGAGATAAGAAAGAACAACTAAGATTAGTATTTTATATCTAAACTATGTCACTATTGTGAAATTTCTGTCAACCTTGTACAGAACTTCATTGATTTTTTTGAAATAAACTATATTATCTTAATAACATTTTTTAATTACAAAACTCAAATTTCATATTTTATTTTAAATATATTGTTTAGTTGCGAATATGAATACATTTAATAATTAAAATTTATTAAATTATTTTCCAGATAAAGTGTACAATTTTTTAGATGTTAAAACTAGTTTATACAACATTAAATAAATTCCATGTATCTTATAATATATTTTTCTAAAATCACAAGTAAATTCCAAAAATAATTTTACACAAATACAAATTCTTCAGAATTTTACTGCGTATCATTAATAGTATATATATATATATATATATAATTTTATCAATATTTACTCCCACGTTAACTTATGTATTAGTATTCAAAATTTACACTGCAAAAACTTATAAGTGTTTGTGTTACGAAGTGGACTTTAAGTCCAACTCAATCCCATAAAATCGGCTCATAAGGTTGAGGTTTGCACCCACTTATATACTATGAAAGGCCCTTATCTCTAGTCGATGTGGGATTTCCAACAGTTTGTTTTATACGTTAAAATTATATATATATATATATATATATATATATATATATATATAAAATAGTATGTTATTATGTATTTGTTATTTGAATGAACCCAATTCGTTTTTGTTTGTTTCTATACAAAAAGTTTTTCTTACTTAAACGATCACGAACCTTTTGAGCAATACAAATTTTAAAGGAAAAAAAAATTGATGTCTCATTCACTTGAATGATTTCTCTTTATTAAAGTATCATTCACTTAATTAGAGGGGCTAAATTTGTTTAACTTGAAAAAAAAAACAATTAAAGAGATGAATAAGTAAATAAAAGTATGATACAACAAAAATTATACTTTTTTAAAAAAATATATTTAATTTTCTGAAATTATTTTTCACCTACTAGAAGAACAATTCCATCACCACGTCCAATGGAAAAAGGTCCGATAGTGATATCACTTACTAAAGGTTATGAATTTATGAAGTAGAGATCCTCCACCTATAAATTGTGTTAGCTTTTGAGACACAACCACAGTGTTCTCTTCACAACCCTTTCTTTTTTCTTTCTTTTATATGCTATTATTGCCGAGCTTAAACCAAATTCATGACTTTTAAGAAGGTTCATGATGTGTTTTGCGAATAGGTTTAGTTTATTTGCAAAGAGTTAATAAATTTATCTCATATCTCATTCATTCACCTCTTAAAAATTCATCTTCTACTTTATATCAGTTTTAATTGGCTATTAATATTTTAATTATTATTTTTAAAATCAAATTAATTGATAAATAAAACCGTTATAACTAATTAGATATGAATTTAAAAATTAATTTAAATCTTTTATTAAAAATAAAATTATTTTGGATATAATAATTTTATTAATCTCTAAAATAATATCTAGTTAGTATAATAATTATTTATTTTTAAATTAATTTTTATTTAATAATTTTAATTTAATTAACATAATAACTATTTATTTTTAAATTAATTTTTATTTAATAATTTTCTTATTATTTTCAGTCAAATCAATATTTAATATACACCATAATGCATTAATGTCCTTTTTCATTAATATTTTCGCATTGTAAATTATGTAATATATTTATATATTTATTTTATAGTAACTTAAAAATAGTTTAATTTAATGTTACCGAGAGAGAAAGAGTTTAACTGAGCTTCAACTATGTATAAATTATACTGATTTTAATAAGGGGTCTGTTTTCTAAAAGAAGTTAAACAATTATTTTATGACTATATATTTTTTTTCAACAAGATAACTATTTTTTCGAAATCTTAGTTTTAATTTCTTTTATCGAAAAAATTTAAATTTTAAAAAATATTTTAAGCTAATCAATGGAGAATTAATTAATTACTATTTTAAAAGTTTTTTTTTCTCAAAATGTATTTTTTAAACAAAAGTTGACAAACGTACCCATTTTTTATTTGATAATTATTTTAGAAATATATAAAATAAGACTTATTCATAATAGTTATATCCAACTAAAAATAACTAAAGTTCCTTAATATAAAATGCATTCAAATAAAGCCTAATATCCTATCTAACTCTTCTTATTGTCATATTTACAACAAAAAATGTTATAATTTGAGCATAATGTTAAATTTGGTATTTTTTTTTCAAGAAACAAAACATTGATAGATATAATATCAAATATATGATACATGTTAAACATCTTATCATAAATTATAATAAAGTTCAAATTATGACTAAAACACACACACTACAAATTGAAATAAATAATTAATATAAACCTCATTTATTTAATATAATATAAAAAAAATTGTATAGTACAAAAACAAGATATAAAACAATTTTAACACCAACTAAATCGATATTCACAAAATCATTAAACGATAAACGCAGCTTATATTTTAGGTTATGAGAAAATAAACATTTGCATATACAAGTGGTACAATAATTTCACAAATAAACTATACATGTATGTAGTTTCAATTTGCAATGCATTAATTTAAAGACAAACTAGTAAATCGTATATGTATTTTATTAAAATGAAATAAATTTATTGTATTTAACGATTCTTAATAACAAGCTTAGAAAAAAATGAAGTAAAAGGGAGTTTAAGTCTCTGTTTCCACCAAACCTTGGAGGAGATTCCAATGCTTTTTTGCTTTTTCCTCCATTCATTCATTCGCTTTACTTTTCCAAACTTTGATTTTGAAATGTATTTCCTAATCAACCTCTTCTTCTATAAATTGCCCCCTACTCGCCTATACTACTTCCCCTTCTTCATCTTTTTCTTTTATTATACCTCTTCCTCTTCTCTTTCCATCTTCAACCCAAAACCACTTTTTTTCTTCGTCTTAGAACAAACTTCCTTCTTCCTTTCAACCTTCATGCCTAACAGACCTGCATGTTAATGTTTCAAGTTCCCAGTGAAACCCTTTGTTCCGGGTTTAGGTTTATGATAAACTCCTCCTTCAGACGCAGGACCCAATTGGTTCAATCTTTCTCTGTTGTGTTCCTCTACTGGTTCTATGTTTTCTCGTTAATCTGCTGTTTCATGTCACGTATTATATAACTTAGTATTATTATTAGCTATCTAAGTCACGTGTAAATTATCAGTGTCATCTCAGGGTCCTGCGTCTTAGAAATATTGTTTTTTCATCTGCTGTAATATTGTTCCATCATTTCCATGGCATCATCAAGTGGAAACTCTTCTATTTCCACCAAGATTCAAAGCTCGGGTTCTGAAGAAGATTTGCAGGTTCTGACGATGGACGAGAGAAAGAACAAGAGAAAGCAATCGAATCGCGAATCTGCGAGAAGATCTCGGATGCGAAAGCGTGACCACTTGGAAGATCTCAGGAAGCAAGTGTCAGAGTTCACAAAGGAGAACAGGGAAATCCTGGCGACCACAGACATGACCACACAACACTATCTGAAAATCGAGGCAGAGAACTGTGTTCTGAGGGCCCAAATGGGTGAGCTAGATCAACGACTCCAATCGCTGAACGACATGATCGTCGACATCATGAACACAACCACCTTCTACGAAAGGGACTGTTATCTAACAAGTACACAAAATTTTACCAACACGCTATGTCTCAACCAACTTGTTTTTGAGTGGTGAATTGTCATGGATCTGACAAGAAAAAAAAAGGAAAGTAAGGAAAAGTAAGTGTGTGTGTGCTTGGTCGAATGTAGTTTTGGTTTTCTTGGGGCTGCTTCATAATGAAAGAGTTATGCATATTGTCACGTACAGTACTTAGGGTGGGGTGGGGTTATATGAAGTGGGAAATGGGTAAGCAAAATTTGTGGCAAGTGCTTAATGAAAGTGACATACTCATCGTCATTAGAACTAATCACTCTTCTCCAGTGTCATCCAAATAAAGATTACAGTGCCACTGTAACTTATATTTACATCTATGTGTCTTTGCTTCAAAGATATTTATTCTTCAAGCTGTTCATCTCATTTAGTATTATCATGTGTGCTTTTTCTGGGTGGAGGTGTTTCCATATTTGTTTACTGGCTGAGATTATTTAATTCTTTATTAAACCATTTAGATTTTCATATTTTACTATCAACTAGAAATAAAAATATTTTATAATATATAAATAAACGTAAATCAAATTTTATAAAAATGAGTTAAATTTAAATTCTGTTTATAGTTTTGAAATTATACATCAAACTTTAAATTAAGCATAAATTTGTTTATTTTATGGGTGTAAATAACTTTTTGAAAGTAACTTGTTTCTTCCTGATTACGTTGTTTAAGGTTGACAATGTTGCAAAGAAGGGAAAAGCGAGAATTATAGAGGATATTCCTTGTTTGTTTTAGTTGATTAGCGCAAGAAACAAGGATTACAGAAAAGAATAAGAGCAAAGGTGATGAAACACTCCTACTCGATTATGATAGTTTTTGAAAAAAAAAACACTTCTTATAATAATAACTTTTTGAAAGTAATAAACCAAATTATTAATAATACACCAAACTATTTTGCCTTTTCATTCATTTCTATTCGTTTTTCACCTATTAAATAACTTTTTTTTTCACTTTTTTTTTTTTTTGCCACTTCTTCATTTCACCTATTACAATTTGCAGAAGGGTACTAGCTTGTGTTTGTTTCATTAAAAAACCATGCATCTGAAAAGCACTTTATTTGGGTAACAAAACCTAAACATAGCAGTAGCAATCAAACACTTTGTCCCTTAAACATAATCTCTCTTTTAAGATTTTGGTAGTTAAATTAAAGAGCACTACGTTCATATTACCTTTCACGTGGAAAACAATTATTGAAATATGAATTTGGAGTTTTATCTAAAATACAAGAAATAAGACTTACTTTATATCAATTCCCTGTTATTCGCTGTACTTGCTTTCATTATCAGATTTTAAATAACTCTCATTACTTTCAAATTTTAGTTCTTTTTAACAGATAAAGACAAAATTTTACAACTCAAATAAAAATAAAAATTGTTAACGCCACGGTCCACTATTTTGATTTCAAACTTTCCCAAATAACCGAAAGTGTATGCACTATTTATATAAGTATAAGAACATTTAAGGTAAATAAGAAATACTGTTTTTTTAAAGTTATAAAGATTATATATAATACAAAAGAAATTTATTTCGCATTTATCTAATACATTATCTCTTTTTAAATTTAGGAAAACCCAAATTTCTCTTTAGATTTCTGAACTATTTTTTCTACTACCTTTTGTTTGACGCGTATAAAACCTAAAAGGAAAAAAAGTATAGGAGCATTAAATTCAATCATAATTTGTTGAGTTATTACTTTTTCTTTTTTCTTAAATTTATTGTTCCTTGATTATTTTTTCCTTTCAATATGCAAATGGTTAGCCTTTTCCTTAAAACATGTAATATTTTTGCTAATATATAAATATTCTGATTGGATTGGTTGTTAAAATATTAAATTATTTATGATGTTAAATACAAGCTTGAATATAATAAAATTTTAATCAATTAGACCAAAACATATTATTTTGAATTTAAATTGAAATAACATTTAATATTTGAAAAAAATAGTTTTAGTTGATGTTTCCATGCTATTTTATTATTTCTTTCTTTTTCTTCTTCCAACAAAATTACACCTTCAATTTCTTCATTTTCGCAATTGATTTTTTTAAGAGTACAGTATTAGGAAATATAATAGAACAAGATAAGTTCTATGTTTCGTTCAGATTTTCATTTTACTCGTTAAAAAGAAAACATTAAATTAAAATAAGAAACTCAATCAATGTTTGAGAGTCATTATTGTAAAATAAGACCTGAAGATTAAATTAAAGATAAAATAAAAAAATTGATGGTGTGAAAAAAGAAGGGATGAAAATGATTTTGGAGGAGAGACTCCACAGGTTGGGTTGGAGCCAATGCCTGATCCCATCAATGGTGGCCAATGTGATTGACCCTTTCCTCCTCACTCACCATTCCCTTGCTCTTGGCTTCTTACACCCTTCACCTTCCACTCACTCCTCAAATCCCTCTCACACACCAACCACATTACAGTCATTTATTCACTCACTACTCAACTTTCCCATCCACCCTTTTGAGCTCCATCATTGCATCCCATGTTGCCCATAACCTTGCTCGCCAAGCCTTTTCGCTCTTTGACAATGTTTCTCCTTGTTGTGCCGAAATTTGTGGTTGCACATGTAACTAACCATTGTCTGTCCTTGCCCCTAATGAGTGCTTGGAAAGTGCCTTCCAGCTGTTTGATGAAATGACTGAGAGGGATTTTGTTTTCAGCACCCTGCTATTTGGGATGTTTGTTTGGAGGGTTTGTGGAGTGAGGGTGGTGAGCTTGTTGGATGAGGTTAGGGAATGTTGTTTTGGGATTAATGGTTCTGTTGGCGGTTTTGATTGTTCATGATTTGTGTCAGGCTTCTAAGGTATGGGAGGCTTTATGGATGTTGGATGAACTCAGGAGTAGGGGCTGGAAACCGGATTTCATGGCTTTCTGAGCTGTTGCAGCAGTGTTCTGGTCAATGGGAAAGGTGGCTGATGAGTTGAAGGTTTTGAAGATGTGAGGAAGTTAGGGGTGAGGTGATCCTAGAAGCAGTGATTATAGGGACTTGAAAACATACAACATTCTTTTCTGAAGTGGGACAAGCTGAAGCTGAAGAGGCTCAAATGTTCATCTACCACATGTTAGACAAGGGGGTGGAGCCTGATGTTACAAGTTACACTTTTCTTCTAGAAGGACTCTGTCAAGAAGACAAGATTGAAGCCCCTTTTGAGCTCTATTACAAGTATGTCGAACAGGACATAATTCATGCAAGAGACATGTTGCTTTTTATATTATCACTCTGCATGAAAGGACATCTTATGGCTGCATCCAAATTACTTTTTTGCAGTCTCAATCATGATATAGGTTGTGCAGAATCCCATGTAATTTTTGTTGAATAGTTTGTCAGATGCACAAGAGATTCCAATTGTCATTGAACACTTGAAGTGGGTTCGGGAAAAATCACCTTTGATACTATGTACTGGACTTTTGGATTCTATTTCTTCTTCTGCTACATGTCCGGAGACCGACAATGTTATAGTTTCTTCAAAGGATACAAAATGTGTTTGATTTCCCCTACTTTGAAGGATAAGTGTGATAGATGATTACTTTATGAGAAGATGCATTCAGGTAATTTATTTTTATCAAGGATTTGAAATAAAATATTTTGATTGGATAAAAAGTTTGAAAATAATTTTTTTTAATGATGTGGCAGTAATTAAATTACTTAAAATTAGATTTCAAATTTTATCCAAAAATTAAAAATTAAAAAATCTTTATATTTTTAAATTTATGTGTTTTATTTTATTTTTTCATTTCAATTTTAGTTAGGATGTTGTTGATTTGATCAATATTAAAACATTATTGGAATGACAGTTTTTGATTGATGTCATCCCTCTTTACCACATCTAGATAATATAATATCTAGATCATATAATATGCATGTCATATACAATTTATTTCTACATATGTTTTAGGCATACAATATTTTAAAAAATATATTTTTTAAAGAAATTTTAATATATACTTAACTTCAAATAAAATAAGTTGTTCCATCTAAAATGAAGCTCTATCACCTTAAATATCATTGACTTCTGTATAAATACACGATTATGATAGATAAAGAAAATAAACACAACATAAACAAAATGAAAAGCTAAAACTACTTTTAAAACTTGTAATATAGATGTCAGTTTAAATAATAAACATCACTTTATCAATTCGCATACATTTTTCAAAGAAATCAAGTGTCTATAATTTCAAAGAAATCAAGTGTCTATAATGATTCATAATTCATATTTATCATGTCAAACTGTTATTGACCAACATACACAAATACCTGACCCTACTTTCGAAAGACTCGTACATTGACTTAGACTTATAGATCTATCGCACCTATTATACTACCTCATTGTAAAATCCACACATATGTGTGCATAATAATCTCAATATCATATATAACATATATAACCTCATGTGACATGTTTAATTCATATGACCTCTAAGACCACAAACAAAATCATATAAATTTCTTTCGACTCTCAACACCCAATAATCTTCATCTATATGATTTCAGTATATTAGGAGAGTCAGAATACCTCATTCTAGACAAATCCTTGTTCAATTCACATTCTAACAATCTCAACATGGTATTTCCACTATATCTCATATCACAGTTTTCATATTTCATATCTTACATTATACAAAATCAAACCATTAAATCATGTTCAATCTTAAAAATTCAATCAAACCCATACTTATCTAAAAATCACATAAAATACATAACTAAAAGATTTTCAATGAAATATGTAATTAAAAAAATAAACAATAATAAAATAGAAACTCATAAGCAAGTCTTAAAATTTAGGTTTTTTTAGCTTGAGTAAAAATGACTTTCACTTGAGCTTTCACTTGAGTGAAAGTCTTCTGGCTTCAATGAAAATCAATCTAAAAACATCTCATTTTTCGCTTTATTTTCGCTTGAGCGAGCTATACAAGGAAAAAGTTCCTAAAAACTGATCTCTTAAACATTTTTCACCAAAAAGTTACACTCAAACTTGTGTTTAATAAACCTATAATATTAAAATAACATCTCTTTACTCATAGTTGTAAAGGTACTCTGAAAGAGCTACTTTGTCAAACTATATATCTATATATTCATTATCTCTAAATCAAAACCACTCAAAATCAAACAACCAATACTCATCTTTATACCTCAAAGGATCCATAATACAATTCAATTAAATTCATACTACCATTCAACACTTTCAATCTCATATAAAACACATTCAATAACTTATTCATATCAAATTCAACATATAGTATACAAAATTAACAACTCAACCATTTCACATTTAATTTCAAGCAACACACTATTTTTCTCAAAAATAATTAATCATACAAGAAATTTTGAAATTGGTGACCGCACCACCCCCACATTCAGATATTCTAATCTAAGATTCTATTAATCCTTATCAATTATCTAACTATACTACTAGGATTCTAAACTAACATGAACTAAATACGTACATGCATATTTTAATATGAAATATATTTTTAAAATTTATCAAAAAAAAAAGATTGATTATAAAAATTTGATTCTATTTTTAAACAAATAAATTATACAGGAAGGCACAATTTTTTATATAAAATTTATGCTTAAATATATAATTTATTTATTAATTTTATATAAAATTTGCATGTACAATTTCTCTTTCATTTTTATTTATTTATTTAATAGAATTCACCTGCTTGATGACAAAAAGTACTAGTGAAGCATTGATTCCTTATAATATATACTTTCTTCTCTTATTCAGTGCTCTATCTCTTTATGTATGAAGAAAGTTTGAATTTTTCTTATGATGTTTTATAGTGTCACGTGATCTCATATTATCATGATATACAAAATTGACTTTATAATGAAATTTCAAAACTCACATTTTAAATTGTTTTGATTGATTGATAGTATTTTATTTTATGCAAAATGTTACAAGTAAACTAAATTTATATTATTTTCACATTCAATATTGTTTTAATTTTTTTTTCTTTTTAATTGATTAATTTTTTTTTATAGAAATAATGACTAACATCATTACAACTCACAGATGAATATCACCTAACAAAGGACCTACTACCATTCTAAAATATAACATTTGAACAAAATAATTAATATAACAAGTTATGAATAAATGAAGATGTAATTTTAAATATTTTTATTTAAAAAATAAATCCAGCTTGATCAATTTTAATGTTTATATGAATAATTCAATTAAATGTACAAGTTATACCACATCTAAACAGATTTTTAATTTTTTTTATACATAATTTAATATTAATTTTTTAATAAAAATGTATTTAAAGGTTGTTGATATTCTTCCTATTTATTTAGGCTCAATTCCCTATCTAACACCATTTACACTTTTATTTCCCTATCTAACACCCTTTTGTTTTTATTTTCCTATCTAGCACCCTTTTGTTTTTATTTCTCTATCTAGCACCCTTTTATTTTTTATTTTCCTATCTAGCACCATTTCAAAAATAAATAAATTAAATAATAAATTAAAAAGAAATTGATAATTTTAATTTTGAATGCATTAAAAAATAAATATTTTTAATGTTTAAAATAGTTGGAAATATAATTAATGAATAAAGAAAATATTTTTTACAAAATAAAAAAAAGTAATAAATTAAAATGTTTAGTTTAATTTTTTTTAAGAATGAAGAAAATAAAAAATTAAACTCTACACCAACATAAAAGTTGAATATATAAACATAAATTAGTATTTATTTTTATTATTATTGATGATGTAATCATGTTAATTTCAAGTTAAAAAATACATGACATAATTATAAAAAAAAATCAAAGTCAATTAGTATTAATTAATATTGAACGCACAAATAATATTGAAGTGTCTACCCTAAATGCAAAATCCTAAAAAAAAAACTAATGCAAATGTTACACTTAATGCTTAAAAAGGAGAAGAAGAAAAATGTAAAAACAAATAAATATAGAAAATAAAAACAGCAACATTGCAACAAATCTTTCATGTTACGAACGACTATTTGATGAAACTTAGAAAATGAAGAGTATTGACCTGCATACACTGGTCAAATACTATGCCCAAGTCTCGACATGAAAATAACCTAAAAGGGGAGGTCTAAGTCAAGTTGAATAAGGATTGATATGGAAATAAGAGAACAACATGATCGGACAAAAAAATGTTCATATTGTCAAACACCAGGACACACAAAAAGAACATGTCCCAACATTACTGGATTGTTCACTTCTCGTCATTAATTATGTTTCATTTCGCACAAACTATTTAATGTACCATTAAAGAAAATATTAAATGAATGATCATTTTTCTTTTTAGGATCAAGATCTACTTATTTAGTATCGTCTTATATCTCTTATATTTATCTTGTTTGGATTTTTATTTTTATTTATATCTTGTATCTTTATCTTATTTTTTTTTTATTTCTAACTATTTTAAACATTAAAATGTTTATTTTTTAATGTATTTAAAATTAAAATTATCACAAAAAAAATTAATTTATTATTTATTTATTTTTGAAATGGTGCTAGATAGGGAAATAAAAAATAAAAGGGTGCTATATAGGAAATTAAAATCAAAAGGATGCTAGATAGGGAAATAAAAACAAAATGGTGCTAGATGAGGAAATAAAAGTGTAAATAATGCTAGATAGAAAATTTAGTCTATTTATTTATCTATTGTTTTAAATTTATTTATGATATTTTTCATATTGTTTTGTTTATCTGTATTCATTTTTGTTCGTATTTTGATAGGGATGATTCAAAATTTTACATATAAAATTACTAGCAATGCTCTAATGAGTAAGAAATTTGCAGATAGTCAAATCTAAATTAAAAAGAACGAAATTTAAAATATATTATACTATATCCATCATGAAAAATAAATTAAAAATATGCAAGAAAATATTTATGAAAAAGTCGATATTAATACACTTTTACATCTATAAAGTAAATTGAGAATTTATTACAGATAGAGAGAATAAATTATATTTTAACTTTTGTTTTTATTTTGGAAGAATAAAGGAGTTAGCAGAGGAGACAAGACCAAAAAGAAGTGAACACAGTGTTGACCAAACATCCTCTGGCAGTAGACTATGACCTAACGCCGTGATAACGATTGACGTTAGAGTCTGAGCCTTAAACATCCTCTGACTGTGTTAACTCAAAAACATCCGTACAGTGGTGAAAGGCAAGTTAGAGCGAAGACGAAGCCAAAAATGAGTACTTGGAAATCATTTCCATTTTTTTCTCCCAAAAGACTCTAACTTTTCATTTGAAGAGGTAACGCAATCTAACATAACAGTTCTTCTTCATTCTCTTCATATTTTCCTTTCCCTGTCTAATTTTAGCACTTCTCTGTTAATCAACTCTTCTTTGCAACACTTCAAAACCCTAGCTTTTTAATTTTAAAAGATTATTTCTTATCCTACCCCAGAAACAACGCCCTTGTTTTGTGCCTTGCTGAACTATTCTTCTTTCTTTTTGTTAACGGACAAGGGATTTGGGGTCACGGAGAGAACAAAATTGCAACCCTTTCGCTTTTTTTATTTACTAATAATTTATCCCTGGTGCTGGTTTTATTTGCGAAGATTTTTATTTATTTTTATATTTTTTAGATTTTCATGATTTTTTTTCATAAAAGTAAAATTTAACTCAGCATTTCTGAGTATTTGATTGGTGTTGGAATGCGATTCTGTTGTACTTTCAACAGTACGAACGCTCAAACTCCATTTTGGAAGTTTGGCTGTAGCTGGTTTTGCTAATTTGTTATGGAATCACTTTTTCTAGGACTGGTGGCAATGAGAAAGGATTTGGTGTCTGTGTAGGGAACATGTCCCTATTTATGTTTGGGACTTGTCTTTTCCATAACATTCAATATCTATCTCATAGTATCTACTTTTTAATTGGCTTTTCATGTTTGTAATATAAGTGCTTTTAACAGATTGAAGAATATGTGGTGATGTTCACTGATTGTTTGGTTGCATGTAATGAGATGATTATGCTGTTCTGTTTAGAGCTTTTGGCCGCTGGGTGGTTTTTAATACCTGTTATCAGCAATCTGAATTTAATTGAACTTTCATTTTGTTTATTCTTCCAAAGGAGGTAGGATTTGGTTTTGTTGTTGGAATGTTTGGGTTCGTTTGGTGTGTAAGTGGATGTGTTTTCAGCATTGCCTGGTCTTTAAGTTACCTTATACTAATTTGTATTTTTGTCTGCAAGGTAGATTGACTGTTGTGTTGTACATGCCAGCAGTTATCATGGGATCGGCTTGTTGCATTGCTGCAAAGGATCAAACTATTCCCAGCAGAACTGGAGGTGAAAGTTTACGTAGAAATGCTGGATGTCCACCATCATGGAGTTTTCGATGGGATAGTTGGGGTCGTTTTGCTCGAGAAATTGAGAATCCTTCCTTTCACACATCTCACGGACTCACCAGAAATGCCAGCATGGAGTTTAAAGGATCATTGAGTTCTGAAAGAGGCCATTTTTCTGCATCTTCAGGTATTTTAAGTTTACTATTCTCTTGTGGAGTGTACTAGAACATTAGCACATGACAGTTGATGTTCTTAAGGTACCGCAAATTTTGACAGTTGAGAATGTGCTCACTTTCTCAAGATTCACTTTTGTCTTTCCAACAGAGGCAATAGGGAAAATTTTGGTTAAGTCCACTGGTTGAAACCCAACTTTGGGTTTTTTTATGCTGTACCTTTCACTATACATGTTAACAAGGTTGTATAGTGGTGTCTAGAATTGCTTTGGCCATTTAATGCATGTTTAGTTTGGCGTTGGATCAAATAAAAAACATGGATCCGTGGCCTACATTCAAGCTGAAGTTACACTTTAAGTAGTTTATATTTTTGTCATCTGAAACATGGATCCAAGGCTCCAAATGTCAAACCAAACACGTACTTAGATTAGTTCCCACTACCTCACAAGGGGGAGAATTGAGGATCAGTGTAAGGGTGAATTGGTCATATATCAATAGGTTTCTTGCACTTCATTTTTAAGTAGCATTGAGGGCTTAAAAGTTCATTCACAGGCCATCACCCAGTTTAGATTCATTTTTTTTTAAAAAGATTAAAAAACCTGCCTTTCCAATGTTATTCTTTTTGAGATTCGTTTTCATAATTTTATTTGTTTGCGAGGATCTTTTTTCTCAGACTGTTAAGATTCTCAAACTGTTATTCTTTGTAGCATGTATCGCCTTACATCCTGTTTGTTTCACTTCTCTACAAGTTTTTCTATTTTGGCCACATGTGTTACTACCTGACATCCAGATGATTATGTATGCTCTCTGCTTTGTGGGTTGCTGTTTTTTGTTTGGAATTTAATCTTTCTTCCTATTTATATACTTGTTGCAGATATATCCATGTCAAGTAATTGCTCTGCTGTGGTGAGTTCTGAACTGCTAAATTTAACGAAGAAAGAATTGCTCATTATCTGAATTGCAAGCCTATTTACTTCACACTGTACTCTAGCCTCACTCTATATTTCTCTGCAGGTGAAGGATCTGAGCGAATCACCCGAGATTGCAGAATGTTCACTACCAAATTGTTCAATATCTCCCGTTTTCTCAACACCTATGACTGATTTGGTGCCTAATCATAATTATCAGAATCTTCCTACCTCCATGCCATCCAGATGGGTTCATCGTTCTCCTGGGCACCCACAATCGGTACAAATTTCTGATAGTCGAATGCTGGGTCTGAAATCACCTGACACATCAATTTCTGAAGGCAGGCCATCGTTTGTACTCTCTAATTGCAGCAACGAAATGGCATCAGGATCCCAATGTGGTTCATCTGATGGCTGGTCTATGCGCACCTTTTCTGAAATGGTGGCTTCATCTCAAAAGGAAAGGTGGTCTTTTGATAGCGAGTATTCAGGTTCAGGTCGTCACAAGATGAGTGGAACAAGTAGCAGGTTCTCTTATTCTCCCTCCATGGACGTACAATCTTGTGGGGCTTGCTCCAAGCTCTTGACCGAGAGATCTGCGTGGGGTAGCCAGAAATTTATGGGCAGCAGTGACCTCTCAGTTGTTGCTGTACTGGTGTGCGGTCATGTTTATCACGCGGACTGCTTGGAGACTGTGACCTCAGAGGCAGATAGTTATGATCCAGCTTGTCCAATTTGTATGATTGGAGAGAAGCACTTGTCAAAGTTATCCAAAAAAGGTCTTAGGAGTGAATCAGAGACAAAGGCCAAGAACTATAGGATATCCAGAAATCGAGTAGTTGATAGCTACATTGATGGTGGGTTAGATGTTTTTGATCGCCTGAAAGACGTGGTTTCATCAAGGATGGAGCCTAGCTCCAGTAGGAGGAGTTCATTTGGAAAGCCCTTCTTGAGGAGACGTTTTTCATTGGGATCAAAGTGGAGTCGGTCTCTATTGGAGAATGATTCTCTTGGGAAGAAGGGCGTTTGGGCGAAATACCGCAAAGACTGAGCTCCTCTAGCCATAACTTTTAGTCGCAGCATAGCTCTAGTAAAAATTTAGATTTAGATATATTTTGACATGCCAGCAGAAGTTCCCAACCATGTTGACGTGCTTCATACAGAATGAGACGTCTTATGGCAAAATCAGAGCCTAGCACCGACGAACACAAGGATGCCAAGGAAACAAATGCACCACCTGTATTACAGAAGCTTCGCCTGGGTGTTGTAGCCACATTTAATCTTTCTGTTGCACTAAACCGTTTAAGGCTTAAAAGACCTATACGGTGGTCGTCAGTGTTTATCTATCTCATTCGTATTCTAGATAGATTGAAAGTGAAAAGAAATCCTTCCTTTGGGCCATAATTTCCGAAACAAGTATTCATGTATTTTTTTTTTTATATAATTTTGAATCAAACAAATTTTAAAAATAGTAATGCGTGTTATTCTTTGCAAGAAATTAAAATAGGAATCAAGGTCGGTAATATCGCTAGTTAAACGAATACGTCTGTTCGGGAAAACATTATAAGTTGAAAGTTGCATAAACAGTATCTACAGTCGCAGCCGTGCGTTTCTTGGCACTTAAATTAAGAAATGCATATTTGTAAAAGCCCTTTTATACATTTTCTCTTTAGGGAAACTTTTTTTTCAGTTTCCAAAATCAGCAGACGTTCACAAGAACTATATAATCCATTTTGGAAATTGATGGGAGCAAATTATTATCCCACACCCCTTTTTTTCCTCCGGAAAAAGACTTGTTTTAACGTCTCCATATATAACAATTACACCAAGAAAAGCAAGGTTATACCATCAGATGGGTGGCAATTCTGTTCTTTAAATAAATAAACAATAAACTGATAATCATGTCAATTTGTAAAATTAAGCAAATTTAATTTTTTTAAATATAAAGGAAATTGTGACAAGCCAAGATCCAGTATAACATGTGAGTCACTTCTACAATCCAGATAAAGGGGTTTTTGGAGGGGCAACGATAATACAATTCAATTGAACATTCCTTTACCGTTTGATTAAGTTATCCTTCCAAAATTAAAATTCGGATAACAAAAGTCATAACCCAAAGGGAAAATCACGCTTAGCTCTATGAATTCAGTAACTTGCCCGATGTATTTCCAACCCCAGATGCACTGCCCCTACATATCCATGGCTCTGCAGGAATTTTGAATAGATTCTACTCTTTACCAAAATCAGCATTGTAGTGTGCACTGGATTCGAGTTTCTTTGCCTCGTTCAATTTCCTAACAGCCTGGAACCAAAACAATAAATGAAGTTATTGTCCTTGTAAGTAACAAAGAGAGACAGATCCTTCGCTACCATCAGTACACAGAAAATTTACTTACTAAACAGGGAACTCACCTTCATAAAATCTTCATGGATCACATAATCACGCTCAGCACGAATTGCTGACATTCCAGCTTCTGTGCAGACATTTCGAAGATCAGCCCCATTAAATCCCTGCGCAATTTACAAATAAATTAGACATGCAACAACTCTTGACAAAAACTACTAATGCAGTCAAGCCAACAGAACTCACCTCTGCAAGCTTCACAACAGCTTCATAGTCTATTTCACCATGCTTGGCGATTCCAGCAGCATGAATCTTGAGAATTTCCATTCTTGATTGTTCATTAGGCAGAGGGATTTCTATTTTTCTATCCAATCTTCCAGGACGGAGGAGAGCAGGGTCAAGTACATCTGGTCGGTTTGTTGCCATTATCATTTTAACCTACAACAGAAATGTAGACAGCAATGTCATCATGAATCCACCAAGTTTAGTTCAAAAGTCATTTTGCAGGAAAACTACCATATCCATGAGAATACTTTAAAGAAATAAAGGTCAATGCTTTTTATATTTAATTCATTTTATAATTATTATAAATATTATATATAGAAAGGAATGAACTGTCGTATAAAATATTCCATATCATAAAAAGCATGTACAAGATTCATTTTGTACTTTACAATTTCATTACCACCAGACCATGAAGTAGCAGCAGCTCCTACTCATTTTTTTGGTAAATGGTCAGTGAAGAATTATTTGCAAACATTATAATTCATGACACAATTTGCTAGTCCATTTTTCAGATTAGAAACAATGGAATAAATGAAAGTAAAATCACAATCCAAGAAAGAAATGTATCTTAACATGTGGGCTTAGTGACTTACCATCAGTCCACTCACCTCACTCCCACCCGAAAGAAAAAAATAACAGCAGAATAATAACGATGCTTGTCCTTGGGATTCATCTACAAGGGAAGTTCTCCAAAGACAAGTAACATCGCTAGAACTTTTTGGAAGTTCCACACATAAAATATTACAAATCTCATGACTACATGGCATGGATACTAAAAGATAGATGATGCATCTGTATCCAGTATGAATATTTTTGGCATATCCCTTTTGTTATTGTGAATACTCATTGACCAAAAAATTGCTAGATGAAAAGCCAGGATATAGATTCTACTCATTTCCTAACCAACTTAGTCCCTCAACATACTCTCACTCTTGCATTCTTGTCCTATGCAAAACCATCGCAAAGTACATCAAAGTCTCACCCACACCATACAAGGATGACGGAGAGCACATAGGACATGGATAAAAATGAACATTAAAAGGAACACAATTTAATTTTTTTAACGTATAAGAAAACCATGGTGGGAGGGAGTGCAATGACAACTATAAATGTTATACAATACTAATCTATAAAACTATCCAATTTAGATTCCTTAATTATGTACGCTAAGAACAGTGGTTAGAATTCTCCATTTTTTATTTAATACTCGTAGCAGCAATGTTTATAACAATTTCTTTATAAAATGAACTGCATTTTGAATAGGCTTACCACAGACCCACCATCTCGACATAATAATAATTAATAAATAAAAGACTGAAGTTCCTTAACCTCGGAATTTGCTACAAGGGATCAAGCTTTTCTATAGAGGTTAGGGTTGACAACTTCTTTTAAATCAAGTTAAATGGTATTATGAATAAAATATACCTTTCCAAGTTGATCAAATCCATCAAGTTGATTAAGAAGCTCCATTAGTGTTCTCTGAATCTCACGGTCTGCACTTGTTCCCTCACTGAAACGACGACCACCAATGGCATCGATCTCATCCATAAAAATGATGCAGGGCTAATATAGCAAAATAAATACTTAGAACATCTTTTATTTAGTACATGTAAACACATAGGAAGACAACTTCACGCAAGCATCTCACCTGATGATCACGCGCATAACCAAACATCTCCCTGATTAACCTGGCACTCTCTCCAATGTACTTATCAATTATGGCACTTGAAACGACCTACATCAGAATGAAGGAAGGTAACATAAATTTTACAATGAAGAAAACTTCAAAGCACACAATTGACAAAAAAAGAAACATAATCTAACCTTTAGGAAGTTAGCATCAATATTACTGGCAATTGCCCTAGCTAACAATGTTTTACCAGTACCAGGGGGACCGTAAAGGAGAACACCCTGAAAGATATGAATTGAAAAGATGTTGATCAAATGTAAAATTTAAAAGTATAGTCGTTACAAATAAACTTTCACTAAAAATATATGTAGAAAAATGACAAAACAAAGATACTATCGGTCTAAAATAAAGATTAACACTACTATAGGTCAGAGACTAGAAAGTGCAGTGAAAGGCAAACCACCTTTGGAGGTTTAATTCCAACCCGAAGAAAGAGCTCAGGATTCATTAGGGGTAATTCAATTGACTCCCTCAATTCCCTGATCTGATCAGACAAACCACCAACAGCTGAGTAGCTGACATTACCAGGATCTTCATGCAGCATATTGTAAACTACAGGATCAACCTGGCAACTCAAGCATCGGAGAATTAGAGACAATAGTGACCACCGGGATTAAATAAATCTGATGATAACCCAACAAGACAAGAACATATTCATAAAGTGAAAATATTAAAATAATAAACTGTGATGACTTACTTCTCGAGGAAGTGCTCGCATTATGGTGAGTGTTGTCATATCAAGAACCACCCTTGTTCCAGAAGTCAATTTTTCCTTATCCACTTTACTGCGGCAGCCAACCACATACCTGGGACCGCTGCTTGCTTTAACAATCACTGAGAAAACAATAACAAACATTCTATAACCAATGACCTACTCTTAAGTTCATTCTATCAGGAAATATAATTATAAAACGAACCAATAATCCGAAGGCACACATGTTTTGTATTCGTAAGAAACAAAATTCTCTCAGGGATAAAGTCGGGAACAAAAATGGAATTTTTTTTAATGTAATTCAATATTTATAAAAAAGTTAGGTTGGCAACACAATTAAAGAATGAAGTTGAACAATGATATATCGTTCAAATATACAAAAATAAAAGTACAGAATAGTTACATCGTTCATTGTCAAGAGGCCTGAGAACTTCGCCAATGATCTGCCCAACACTTTGAAGAGACTTCAAATCATCTTCTGTTTTATTGAACTCTTTCTTTGAAGCACGCAAATTCTCCCTCACTGCAAATTTGGGTTTTCAAGGCCAGTAAGTTACCAGACTCGTCTTATAAGATTAAACCCATAGATAGAAGACAAAGGAAAGGGGTTGTGCCACCATAAAGGAGAAATTTAATGAAACTTGTCATAAAATTACGAGCTAAAGGAATTTCCATTTTCTGAAACAATATAGGACAGCAGAAAACAGATTGTGGCTTATCCAACCATGCTAAGATATGACGATGGTGTCCTCTCTGGGTAAGAACCGTGCCAATATTTCATTACTCAACTAGGAATTCACTTATTTCATCAAAAGAACCTCATTTGATTTCAACAATAGATCCGGCTGATAACCAAACCCTAGCTCCTAGAAGATGTAAAATAGTCACAATCACATTTCATCAAGGTCATAATACTCACAACTCAACCTCACCGCAGAAATTTTTGTCCAAGAAAACCCAAAAACCTAACCAAGGAATATAATAGGGTTGTCCAAAGTCAAGCACAACTACAATTACAAAACCCTAAAACTACGAGGATCGAGAATAAGTGAAAATTAAAAGCACGGAGGAACTGCATACGCTACTAGAAGTGAGAGAAAAATGATAGACAAACCGGATCGGACTCTGGATTCCAGTTCCTTGTGCTGAAGAAGTTTCTTTCTATACTCCGCCACCGCATTACGGCGTCGTAGGGCATCCTCTGCATCGGCCATCGTTGTTGCTCTTCGAAATCCAAAGAAGGAAGAAAGAGTGAGGTTGGTCACACAAAATCGGACGCCGAACCAGAACGGAATAGCTTGAGTTATGTTGTGACCATGGAAACTTAAGCTGGCACGTAAAGTCTCGCAATTTTTTTTATTTTACCACTAACCCCCTATGTTTTTAAATAAACCACCAAATTGCCATTCCTCCAACAAAAATAAACACTTGTAATAAGATATTAATTATACTGTTCAAATTTAAAATTAAACTTAAATGTAATGTATATTGTTGAAATACAATGAAAAATAAATGAAGAGAGCATAACCAACATCTTAGTTCAATTTAAATATTTTTAATTATAATCAAACTAATTTAAAAAAACAAGTTATTTAAGTTATCAATTTGAAAAACATCAGGGTTAATAACCATCATTACCAGTAAAAGAACACAATTTTATATTAATTTCTCTCTTAAAGATAATCTTATCTTAATATTTTGTATCCGATCTCACTATAAAACAAAATAAGTTAATTTTTTCCCAAAACTAGGGTATTTTTATAAATATACATTATGTTAAATAAATTAGAAAATATAAAAAAATTAAAATAATAAAAAATTGAGAATTAATTATTGAAAAATAAAAGCGTGACGTTAAAAAATTAAATATTAGTTTTTACTATCAGAAGCAAGCAATAAAAGAATTTCTTTAAAACTGAATTAATTTTCAACTTTTAAATCATAGTTTAAATTTTTTTAAATAAATTCATTGTATTTCTCGTAAGATTAAATTGATTTAATTTTTGGAGAAAAAATATATCCAAATCTTAATATATAAAAAAAAAAAAAGGCTTAGATAAAAAAACTTCCATCGGAAGTAAAATTAATTTTATAAATATGCATTAAATAGACAAATAAATCAGTAAAAATTAGAAATAATAAAACATTGATAATTAAAAATTAAAAATCTGGCATTGAAAAAGAAGTTTTTAAAATGTAATTATTTCAATTTTTAAATCTTAAATCATAGTTTTTATTTTTAAAGATAAAATTATTTTAAATATAAATTTAACTAGTAAAAAATAGTTTTGGAAAAAATATGAAAAACATTTAATTTAGTATAATTTAATTTTTTAATTGTAATAAAATTAATCTGATACAAAATTATTTAATTTGAGTTATCAATTTAAAACATGAAAACGTCATCTTAAAAATTAATAACTAATATTTATCATCATCAACGAATACTAATAGGGAGACAAAAAATTTAATTTGATTTATTTGTTCAAACTACCACCAAAGCTTGTTGAAATGTCTGTAATTCGAACCACGACAGAAGAAAACAATGCACAATAACAAATTGAATGAAAGGAGAAAGGAACATTGAAATAAAACAAGAAAGGTAGAATGGTAATTTAAAAAGTTATAGGGGTGGATGACCAAAACCTTAAACTTTAAATGTTTTACGGACGGGGCCTTAAACAAATCGAAACGACCCATATACCCATCATCCTAGTAGCAAAATATATTGGTATTTAATTTTTATTCTATTCCCAAATATTTTAAATTATTTTTTTTAGTCTTATTTGTTACTATGAATTATTGTGTCATAATATTTCAAGTTTCAACGACGAAATCTAAAAGCTCATTTTGAATTCAAGTTCCATCAATTTTAATTATGTTTTCCTTTATCTTTTTTCCACCTACATAGATAATGGTAGATATAGAATGTGACTTCAAATGTTATTTATAAGAAAATATTTTAAAAATTTACAATAGTTTAAATCCTGCAATATATTATATCATGAACTTGATATTATTTTTTATTCTCATTAAATGTTTTTTAATTGTTTTCAATTTTATATTTATCATTTACTATATGATATGTCATAAATATGTATTACACACGTATGTATATATAAAAGCTAATCCGACCTTCAACTAAACAAGCGATTCTCCTTATTCTTAAGAAAACCAAGTCGGCACCATCGAAAAAATAGCTGTACCTACCTAATTGAGTTTTTGCCGAGTATTTGTTTGGATGCTTCTGGTAAGCAAAACAAGATATGCACTATTATATAAGGAAAAAATTGTATACCATGGGATTCAAAATAAATACTATTAGATGTGCACTATTTCCAACAAACTCTAATTTTTCTTCAGATAAAAATTAGGCACTTCATTCCGCCAGTTTTACATTAATTTCAACCAGTTTTACATTAATTTCAACTAACAATGAATGAGTGCGTGTGCGTGTCCAAAAGAGTGCAAGAGACTTCCTCGCATTCGTATGGGTATTAAAGAACATTTGGATATACAATTCATTCTCACCGAACCGAATCGAACCAATCTTGTTTTCCTGTGGAATCAATATACAATTTAACAGATAAGTACCTAACCTGGTTAATTTAATGTCTCTATTGCCTAGCCTTCCGTAAAACTTCCTTCAGAACCAATGCAATTCTCTGTGACATATGGTGCTCCAGAAACCTCTCTTTCACTCTCTCATACCCTTTCTTTCCCATGGTCAGCCTCTTCTCAACATGTGTTGCCAATTTCACAATGTTCTTGGCGAGAGGTGTCACGCCTTCTTTTCCAGCAGGATGCAGCAAACCGGTTGTCCCATTCACCACAATCTCCATCGTGCCTCCAGCTGCAGTTCCCTGGAAAAGTTTTTAATGAAAGAAGTTACCAAAAGAAAGAAAACAAGAATAGACAAGCACATACAAGTTTGCAACAACAACAACAAAATATAATACCACATACACGTTTGAAATAAAAAGAGAAAAGAAAACAACAATAGACAAGCACACACACGTTTGCAACTATATAGATTCCCAAACAGCAGTAAGCAAGTTGAAACAGTTGGAAGGCAATAAGATATTCTCTCCGATCTAAAATATAAGCAAATTTAACTAATGTTTGCACTAATTAAGAAAGTTAATTAACATTATTTAATTTTACTAATTACATCTAAACAATGAGAAGAAAAATTGAAATTTATCTTTTTTTTATATGTACCCTTCAAAAACAATATTTTGGAGCTTCACAAAAGCCACAAAAGCTTACAAAAATTAACAACTTTTATTTATTTATTTTTTCTTTCCTTATCTGAGGAGGGCGGCAAAAGAGGACCAAGGATAATAATAATAAAAAGATAAACAGTAACATTTTCGAAGATCCTACAACGACTAGAGATATGGTCAAATTATAGTAAACTTAAAATTCATCTCATGAAATGATATAAGAGTCCATCCTAACAAGAGTACATGAGCAGTTGTATTATAGATCTCGTATCAACTAGAGATATAACAAAATTATAATATAGCAGTGGGTAAACCTTACCCTATATGCCCAGTTTTGTGAGGTCAAGTTAGGTTCCGCTTTCTAAGAATATAATAGAGATTTAAGACAAATGAATAAACACGCTAACAAAGTATAGTATCATATAAAATTGGATGTAGAGTACAGAATTAGAGGCAATTATACACATAGTATAACAGGAAAGGTCCTGTTGAAAAGGCCACTATAGTATGTATTAAAAGAAATACCAGTACAGGCAGCCGAAATGCCATTGCTTCAATGGTTATCCTTCCAAAACATTCTCCCCGTGCCTAATATGAAGAGACGCAAATTAATTAATCAATCCCAAAAACCAAAAATGAAGAACATAAACATCTTCAAGTCCCTTACTGAACTCTGACTTAATATGTTATGGAAGTAAAAGATAAAGCAATGAATGAATAAGAATCTTGCTATGAGCAGAAAGATTACAAATTAAAGATTTTTACCACTAATCTATACTTTTACCCCCTTGCTGTCATATTGCTACTTTCATTTTTCAAAACAGAATGCAATATATATTTGTTTCAATCAACTCAGCAGAGTATATATCAGTGTATACCTGAGAATTCTGAACAAGAACATCAATAGAAGCCAGGTAAGGAGCCACAGCCAAGGTTTTGTTCACAAAGTGAACACGGTCCTGAATCTTTTTCTCAATAACAAATTTGCGCAGCTCCATTTCAAACTTTGTCTGAGCACTCAAATCACTCCCTACTACTACAGCATGCAAAGATGGCAACTGGAGTTTCTTCTCCTGGATAAGTTGCAAACTTTCATAAAAGGCTCGAAGAAATAGATCTTGTCCTTTACCACGAGAAACACCTGCAATAATTTCACCCTAGGGCTCAAATTGTAGACTGGTAAAAAGATTGTCAACATGAATACAAAGTGTGTCTGTGCGTACAACGATAGGGAAGGATTAAATTAATACATACAACAAAAAGAAAAGATAAACTACAAATTACAATAGACAAGATGTTAATTAGATAACATAACTAGCTAGCAAATCATGCATTATCAAATGAATACTGATAATGATCATTAAGGAGAGAAATCATACTGTTTATGATGGCAAAAAGTAGATCATCATTTCTCACTCCAAGAGATTCACGAACATGCTCACGAAGAACCCTCTTAGCTACACTATCTTCTGAAACTTCCATAAGCTCATTGCTATTTCCAAGATGTACAACAAAGGTTTCAGGCATTTTAATCCTAGAAAGTTGGATCAACACGTAGAGTTAGAATCTTGACTCAAATTATAGCAGTCATACAGAACAGGTAGCAGTAAAAATCTATCAAATGATGTCAGAAGCATACCCTAAACGCTCCCTAGTCCTGTTCTTCCAGTATTGTGCAGTTGTATGTGAATCAATCATGGCACCTGCAACAAAAGGGAGGTGCTTAACATATTCCACTTTGAAATAATGCCCTCGCATTTCATGAATCCACCATAAAACCTTTGGAAGCACACGTGCAACTTTTTCCTTGAGAACGGCATCCAGCCACTTCCCAGCTACAGCCGTGTTTAGAATGACCATATCAGCTTTAAGAGCTGTATCTATAGCCTTTTCACCTTTGGCAGGCAATACCTAAGAGGAGTCAAACATGTAAACAAAGGATGCACTTAGAAGTCCTCCAATGACACATCGATACAAAATGCTGGTCTACACATTTCTCACAGATCAGAACTAATATCAAACTCAATCAATACAAGAAACAGAAGAAAGCGGTGAAACAAAAACTCCTCTCTTTATCAAATTTTGGAAGAAATAAATGCTAAATTGAAATTGTGGAAAGATATTTGAACAAGCTTACAATAGCATATACATCATCCAGAATCTATAGTGGATAAATATCTATAGTCAGTTATAAGGTTAATAGGAATAGTAGATTAATTACATGCACTTTCTTAGTTTAAATACATGCTTCTCCCTGTAGCTTACCTTGATTTTGTTTTTTTGTCCCTATACACACACATTTTAAAAATGGCTTTTTGTTTCCTATGATTTCATTCCATTTCAGATTTGATCTCTGCTACTTGTTTTTTTTTTATCGGCAGTCTATCTGCTACTAGTAATGCCACCATCCATACACTCAAAGAGACAACTATCAAAACCAATGTCGCTAAACTATAGGAACCAAAATCTAAACAGAATGGAATTATAGAGATAAAAAAGAAATCTTTCAAAATATAGGGCCCAAAACCAAAATCAAGACAAACTTAGGGGAAACAATATATTTGAACTTAATTTCACTGGAGGTTTGCTATTTGCAGACTATTGATGCACCCAACTTTCCAATATCTATATGTGTGTGTGTCTATCTACACAGACTCGCACAAAGGACTTTCAATTACAGTTTTTTAAATTGCCACGAATTAAATGTGAACAGAAAAATAGGAGAATATTATCAATGAAAGTTTAACTTAAACAGACCATAGGGAGAGGAGAAAATAGTTACAAAATAATTTACTTCTTGATCACTCACTCTGGCTCCCCATGATTTATGTTGGAGCTACGTGACTTTATAGTATACACATGCTTTTGAATCATATAATAGAAACTACACTTAGTTCAGTTGAGTTTGAGTGTAGGTTATTACGGAATCCCTTCATCTCTTGTAGTTGTATCCAGTTAGGGTATTTATCAAGTTCATCCCATTCACTTAGTGTTGCATATTAGTTTGCAAGGTACTCATCTTCCCATCCTGTAAATGCATGTTGTATTGCTTTGTTTGTACGACAATCTTATTCAATGAATCACACAACGATTTTCTTTGACACTACCCTTTTCTACTATGAGCTCCATGACATGAGGTCACACCTAGTTGGTATGATATCACATGGACATCCTCTCTCGAAACACTGATATCATAGATACTGAACCGTGTCCTATAATGATACATACAGTCACCAAAATAACACCACAAAAAGGGAAAGTAAATCACCTGTACTCCTCTGTCCAACAATTTACTTTCCAAACTGTAAATGACCTGATCAGGTTCCGCTGGTTTCTGATTGGTGATCCAAACAACATCAGAACCAACGCCTCTCAACAGAAACGCCAACTCCATCATCAATAAAGGCCCGCCTGTAAGTGAACCCAGTACATTTTTTTTCATCTCATAAAACGGAAAATTAAAAAAGAAATAGAAAAATGAAACTCGATTTTGCTTGTAATGAGGTACCTGAAAGAGATAGCTCATGTGAAACCATGAGAACTAGCTTCGACTTCATAAAATTTAGGGGACTAGAAGCGGCGTTTCCGATTTGGGCGGAGGAACGAATCTGGTTATCCTGTGCTACAGCAAAACGATTGGTATTGCAGGAATCGGAGTTGGTGGCTCTCATTAAGAGCACTGTCAGCGTCGAGACGGACAAGAATGCTGCCAACATTATCGGCCACCGCTTCTTCGCCATTGCCACCGAATGCTTCGCCATTCTTCTTCCCAACTTTTGAAATCTCTAAAATCCCATTCTATTTCTGATTCTAGGGTTTGCGCTCGGTCGATTGGTTCGAGGTGTGATTGCAAACTTGGTCGCAACCTGGTTTAGGAATCACGAGGACTTATCTGCTCTACTCCCAGATCATAGTTAAACTGAACTGATACGCTGTCTTGAATCTTCTCGCCATGATGGGGACGAAGAAATGTATGGGCTAAACTCTAACCCCTTCAGAATGGGCTTATATCTCGCATCAAGCCCAAACCAATTTCGATTTAGAATCAAAATTACTTCATGGTAATTGCTTTGGTCTTCCAAAGTATATTGTTTTGGCAGTTTCTTCCTGCACCCCACATTTTTCTTCCTACACTCACACAATGTTGTGCAAAGACAAAATTTTCCCTATATAAAACTGTACATTTAATTTTTTGCATTTTGAATTATGAAATCCAGTAAATTTTTGGATAGGCACTTTCGATAAATTTCGTATTGGTGCGTTCGGTAACCTTCCAGATTGGTGCTGCTGGTAGTACATGAATGTCAGTGTTAATTCAAAATAAAAAAATGCAAAACATCCATAATTAAAAAAACCATTTCGGATCCACCAATCCGTAATAGAAATTCGGCTTCTGAATTCAGCAACCTGAAAATCAATAATTTATTTGCTTTCAAAACACCTCTTCATCCGGAAAGCAACATGATTCACTTTAAAATTAATGAATCCGTAACACACTCTCAGATTCCGATTTTAAATAAAAAATAAAGGTCAATTTCAAAATTTATAAAATTATGGGGCGCAGATAAAAAAAATTATAGGGGATGCAGGAAAAAACTTCCTATTGTTTTTCAGATTGGTCCAATTTTCAAAAATATTACCAAAATGAACTGACATTTTGAAAAAAAAATGGAGTGACTTATTGAAAAAAATTTCATATGATAAGTAGTGTTAACGTGATTTCCTTCAGGAAAAATTGTGCATGTAACTCGATTTTCGATTTCAAAAAATGAGTTGGACTAGATAGTACACGCAATTTTAATTAATATTTATCGAAATTTGTATTTTTTTAAATGAAATAGTACGAAGATAATTAGAGTTCAGTTTATTTGATTTAGTTCTAATATTTATAATAAATTTAAAATATTTATAAATAATTTAATAATTATAAATAATTCAAATTATTACAAATAGTTGAAAAAATTATTAATGATTATAATAATTATAAATAATTGATTATAATTTCAGAAATATTTGTAATTTTATAAATAATTATAATTACTGTAATAAATATAAAGTAATTGTAATAATTAAAAATAAACTCGATGTAGTAACAATAATTGTAGTAATTATTAATAATTGTAATAATTATAACAAATAGAAAATTAATTATAAATAATTATAATAATTAACAATAATTAAAATTATTGTAACAATTATAAGTAATTATCAATCAATATAGTTAATTTTAAACAAAATGTCGTATGAGTTATACACAACTTAGGACAACTGAATTTGTATGAGCATGATACGTTTCAGTTTATATAACCCAACTTTTTTTAAAATAATATTATATCTACAAACTTTGATTAACATTAATCAAAGTTGTGTATTTCTAAAATGAGTTTGTTCCTTCCACTAAAAATTGTTTCAAATTGACAAAATCAAACTTATGTCATGACTTATTAATAATGAAGTCCTATGATTCTCACATAACTTATCTATAATTTTTTCAAAAATCTCATTTTAATAATTTTTTGACACCATATTATACTAAAAAAAAATCTACGAAATTAAGAAAAATAAAAATAAAATAAAGGTTGAATCTGATTTTAGTCTATAAATTGTAGTTAGAAAAAATTCTTTAAAAAAACTATATTTAACAAAAAAAAATTCTATCTTCTATATTTAGAAACATTTTCTTTTAATCTTTACACATAAATTTTTATGCTTTGTTGTTTTTACTCATATCATTTTAATATATTTTAATCTCTTAAAGTTGATGTTTTTTTAAGTGCAGAGATTAAAGAATCTTGCATCTATAAGAGCCAAATAAATAGTTAAATGTAAAAATTATAAATATTTAAAGAAAAATCATTAACAATATAATAATTAAAGACTTTAGGTTAGTGATACCCGAAAACTTTATAAAAAAAAAAAAGACTTTAGGTTAATTATATTAAGTTATGCATATATAGAAACTTTTTTAGATTAATTATATATACAAACTCCTACCAAAATTTATTATAAAGTGATTTTATTTAACAATAAATTATTTGAAGTCATATAAATGATAAATGAATTAAATTTCTAATGAGATGAATCTGATAGGAGTTTGATACAATTCAATTAAAATAAATTATTCTAAATTTTTAATACTTGGATATAAAATTCGTACATAAGTCAATTGAAACTTTGAAAGACATATTTAAAAAAATATTCTCAACAAAACTCAGTCCAAATAATAACGCTTCTTAAAATTCCTCATGCGTGTTACAACGCTGACAGTTTAGTCAGTTAATCTAAGGTTCATCATCTGTTATGATTTTCAAAATCTTCAACTTCGCCTGAACATATTGGCTCATCTTCTTGTCATGTTATATAATGTTTATCTATTGATTTTGGAGAAAAGGGCAACCATTTTTTTTCAAACAATAGATTTTGTTCTGAGGCTTTGATTCAATCCTCTACACAATCTGTGGTATCTTCTCTCGTCAAGCAATTGTTAGCAGCGGGGTTGGAGTCTTCAGAAGACTCCCCAAACTCATCTTTGTACATTTCTTCTATCATTGGTTTCCATAGCCGTACTCGAGCATTTATGAACCAATTTGAGACCTGAAGCAAACAATAAAGACACCACCAACATGATCATAACGAAAAGAACAAGGAAAAAAGGGTGAAGTTTGGGATAAGGAATTACTTGGTTTTTAGTTAAACCTGTCTGAGATGCCAGCATTAGCTTTTCAGAATCATTAGGGTAACTGCGAGAATCAGATGTCAAATCAGTGTTTTTTTAAAGCAGCTTGTGACTGAAGAGTAATTAAAAAAACAAGAACCAAATTTCAATAGCTTACGGGTGGAGAAAATGTTCAAAAATCCACGAACTAAGAATTGCCACAGAGGTTTCAGGCAACCCTCTGATGGGTCTCCAAACTTGGCGCTGGCTTTGAATCACCCCAAGTTGTTGGAGAGACATTCTACTTTGTCTAATGTCTCTATCAAACAAGCTTAGTTGAGACAACCCACTACTAATCTTAGGTAAATCCTGAAAGAGTTTTCTTTTCTCAGCATTTATTTGCGACAATATGGCTTCTCTCAAGCTACAAAAATGCCTTGACATGGCTTGAAGTGCCAAAGCAGTGTAACACTTGGCAGCTCCCAAACCTGCTATCATTTCAAAGGATGACACCACTTCTTCCATTTGATGATAATATTTCTCACACCTTCCCTCAGCCTGAAAATCAAGAGCAAAAAAAAGAAAGAAAACAGATAATAAATTACTTTCAAGTCCAAAGGTATATCCAAGTCCAAAAGTTGAGGAAACCAAAGTTCAAAGATATATCCAAGTTAGTGATAGTTGGCAGAGGAAATCAAACAACCTTATCCAACAAAGATATCAACCTTGCAATTTTGATGTGATGTTCATGTTTATCAGCCAATAAAGGTCCATTATTCCTCAACTCTGCCTTCAACTCTGAGGAAAGTATCCTAACACCTCTACTCCCGTGTAACATCTTCTCAACATACTTTTCATTGATTCTATCCACCACATTTCCACCAACGTCAACAAGATCTTCAAGAAGGGACTGTACCGGTTTGAGGTACCTCGAGTTTCCAATGACAGAAGCAAAAGACTCAGGAGGAGCATAAGGTGTGGAATTAGGAGACCGGTTCAAAGGGGCAGAAGAAGAGGAGACAAAAGTGTTAGTGCCAGTGTCAGTGTTGAAAAAGTAGTCACTAGTAAGATGCTCCACGGGTGGATTACAGGCCACACGTGCCTCTTGTCCAGGCATGAAGAAATTGGGGTTGATGAGACCAGTGTTCAAGGGTCTCTGATGATGCCTGTATTCATCAGAAGGAATAAGCATGTGAGAGCCTAAAGAGAGGGAAAGCCCTTGAGGTTGGTGGTGATTGCTCTCATTAGCTGCTCCTAGAAGATCCATAAAATGCCTTGGGTGGCTTATCTCAGAGCCCTCAGCCATTCCAATGCTAGGAAATGCTCCCAAGGCCTCAGGAAACGCATTATTATGCCTCGGAAGAGCCATAAGCATCAAGCTCTTGGTTCTCAAATTGGTTTTGGTGGGTAATGGAGTTGGACATTACGGTAAGAGTGCGTGAGATTGTTAGTGTTGGTAGTGAACAAGTTTTCCTAGTCTTGTATTGTAAATAAAGAGCAGAAGAAAGTATTGGGAGTATGAGGCATGTGGGGTGTATCGAAGTGGCTGTGACTCTTTTTTTTGGCCACTACAGTGAAAGAGAAAATATGAGACATATCATTGTGATTTGCTAAAAAAGATAGAATGAGGAAGGGGGTTTGGAAGGGAAATGGACACTGTTTTTGACGTACTGAAGAAACTATTTGAGTAAAAATCTATCTGAAAATAGGTCTAAATAATACACAGAAGTGGAGAATCCGTACAACGTCGCACGAAGCCCGTCGATGTTGAGCAGTGTGTTCATTGGCGAGGATAATCAGTGGTCACCATCAACTCCGAAGTTTCAAGGGGGAGAGAGAGGTTGTACACTTTTAAGAACCAAAGCCATTGAGATTTTGGGGGGTGTGAACTCTAGTATTCAGTAAAAAAATGTGAGTGTGTGTGAACTCTAACCAAATTTGGAACTGACATGCCACCAAGATCACACAAGAGAAGATTTATTATTAGGAGATGGATGGTGTAAAGGATCAAGAGAAAAAAACAAACAACCTGTGAAGAGCATAGATAAATATTGGGGTTAAAAGTTGGAACAAAAGCTAAAAACCTGGATAACAGGACAAAGGTTGTACGACTGTTTTACCTATTAATTCGAACTACTTATTGACGCAATTGAGGTTGAAAGAAACTTCCTCATGCCTAATACTCAACAACAGATTCGGAGCAATTATTCTAAAATAGATGTTTTTTTTTATAGAATAAGTCTCAGGTTTTATAAAATTTCGAACGAACACCTAAAAGAAAGCCATGGGTGTACAAATTTTAGTCGAGCAATTTCTGCGATTCAAGTTTCAACTATGATGTAAAATATGCCTTAGATAATAATTCAATGAATATTACCATAATTTACCCTCTCTTTCCCAGTAGATCTATATCTATATCTATCATCTACCCTCTACCTTCAGACCTGAGTCTATGGCACAGTCTGGCCTTTTCTTAAAGAAACCAGTTAATTGGCTATGTTAGAAAACATAGAAAATGACAATAAAATAAAATGGTCCCCAACTTTCCTGACTATAAAACAACAAGCAAAAGCATCAATCTTCCTGCTTTAGTCCCTGCGGCTGTATTTTTTTGGGAGACTTAAAAGCAGCTTGAAACAGTGTAACTCTCTTTTTTTCCCTCTCACCACAGGGAGGGGAGGGGGAGCCCTCCATAGGTTAAACTGTTCTGTTCATTGTATTGTTATGATCTGCAAAAAGAGGAGAAAAGTGGGCTATCTTTTGCACACTCCTAGTTCTAGGATTGTCAGTTTGTGAGCCTGTATAAATTATATCTAACTTTTTCCCTGTTAGGTATGGTGGGCAAGCATAGGGATGTTGAAAGGACAGTGATTATCACAATTTCTGAAAAAATGAAAAAGAAATAAAAAATGGGTGGCTACTGATTATGTATGCATTCATTCATCATAGTATTGTGCTGCTAAGATTGATTTTTAGAAGCATATCGGTTTGTGTTTGGATGCTTTTGTGATCCTTACTGCATATTTGTTCCTTTGGACTCCTTCACTTGTCCCTTTCTGGTTCCGTAACCTTAGTCTGTAAAGGTCGCATACCTACATATCCAACACCCTACACCCTCATCTGATTCCTAAATTAATACACTATTAATGCTACTAGTTTGTGCCACTTCAAACGAATACCCTTTCAATATCAATTGTTTAAAGACATCAATGAATGAACCATTTCTTTTTTCTTAAAAAGTAAGGACATTCATGAATTAATATTATTGAGTCGCGTTTGTACTGCTCATTTCCCTCCGTGCAAGTTATGAAGCATCATCATCATGATTCATCAATGACAATAACTAGGCGCGCACATGGAGTATGGACCACACAGTACATGCTGAATTTACCAACAAGAATCGATATATTCACATGTACTTGTTACCGTGTTTCTTTTCTTTTCTTTAAGAGATTCCTTTTTCAACATAATACACGAGACGTGTTCTTTTATCCTTACAAAAATTTCCTGAACATACATACAACCAATCATCTGCAATATTACAAGCGAATATATCTACCTGTATAATTTGTACGGTTTCGTTATTTGCATCACTTTTACGAACAATAGGCAACAAGAATGAGGTAGAAAAAAGAGTAGCAGCAGCAGAAGAAGAAACTAGCATAGGCTTTCTCTTTCAGCTTTGTTTTGGTACACCTCTCCAGAGATCCATTAAAATCATCAAATATTTTTGCTAGATTTCATACGACAAACTCATGCAGCAAATGGGGATTGCCAAACCTGTGTTGTTGCTTTCCTGAATCCGTGAAATGATAATCTAGTAAATCAGTCTCCGGGGAAGAGGCCAATGTTTGATTACCTCGTTTGTGGATGGCATCCTCAGACATGGAAAACCCATCACTTTCACAGTTCCTCAACTCCAATGCAAGCGAAACGTGGCCTCCCACAGTAAAGTTACCCAACTCTGATAAATCATATGTGGCATGACTAGAACCTATTAGGCTCCCGTAGCCACCGTTCGGATTTGTCGAGATAGAATGAAGGTTGTTGTTGCTGCTGCTGTTAATGTTATTCATGCCAAGCCTTAGGTTCTGGTCACCCTGCAATTTCTCAGTTCCAGAATTCATCACCATATTTTCTGCGTTGACCCCCCTATCCAGTTCGGCTAGAGGTTGGGGTTGGGCATTATCAACAGTTACTAAATTGCTATCAGACTCTTGAACATCATCCCTCTTACCTTTGACCGTGTTCTCAGATGAAAGGTTGCAGTTCATCTCGAAATCTCCAAACTCTTCGTTGTACATTTCCTCAACCATTGGCTTCCAAAGACGCACCCTTGCATTGATGAACCAATTTGCTACCTGATATCAATATTGGATAGCTCAACAAAAATTAGAAACCATGGTACTGAACTGAAACTTAGACTTTCGTTACAGAAAACATAGTCTCCATGAAAACAGTTACGTATAGTTCATATATTTTTTCAATAATATACCTGGTTTCTGGTCAAGCCTGTTTGTCTAGCCAGCATAATTTTCTCGGAATCCTTGGGATAACTGGGTTCAATTATCAAATGTAAGCTCAAGAGTTTTATTAAAATGAGAACATAAAAGATTAGTATAGTGTGATTTATTGCAAAACACCAAGTATAGGGTGAGGGTGACATGTGACGTACGGATGAAGAAAATGTTCGAAGAGCCAAGCACGAAGTATTGAAACAGAACTTTCAGGAAGTCCCCTCTGAGGCCTCCAAGCTTGTCGCATTACGCCAAGTTGCTGAAGGGCCTTTTGTTGTCTGAGTTGCTGATCCACATAGCGGAGACGGGGTATTCCCTCTTGCTCCCCAAGGCTCCTTTGCGTCACTTGAATTTGGACACTGATGGCATCACGCAAACACCGAAAGTGGCGAGAAATTGTTCTTAAAGCAAGTGCTGTATATGGTTCTACTGCTCCAAACCCAGCAACCATGTCAAAAGATGACACCACAATCTGCATCTGATGGCAGTACTGTCTGTATCTTTTATCCACCTATAACCAGTGGAAACAAAGGATAACGGAGTTAACCGTTGGCCATCAAACACTCATAAATTCATAATTCATAACTAACTGTCCTTTCAATAGTAAAGCATATCTTTCAAACATTGGAGCAACAGATCAGTTTTATAGATATAACTATTTTATTTCGACACAACAATTATAGATACAACTGAAGAGCAATATTGTGTCCGCTTAATTAATTCTTTCACATGTTGTGAAATGGAAAATCTTAAACGAAAAAACATAAAGTTTGTGAACATCAATTGTTTAATAAATGGCATTACTGGTGGTGCACTTGTTCAATCTGCTGTGACAGCTAATCTTTGAAACCAATTTACTACGGTTACTGTTTTGGGCAATTGGAATCTCTGCAAACCACACAGTATACGCATAGGTACAGCAGAGCTTTTCCAAACAGTGTAAAACTTCAGAGGTCTAAAAACTAGAAAACAAAAAAACATACGTATATTCCCATGTAGAAGAGTAAAGTTGGGAAAAACAAGTTATGGTATTCCCATGTAAAACATAAACATCTACGAGGAAAATGGGAAACAGATTACTATAAGCCAATCATGTCAATGGAATGAAAAGAAAGAATGCAATTTAAAAGTTTGGAGTTATGTACACTACCTCATCCAGCATGGATAAAAGCTTTGTTTTCTTATCAAAGTTCTGCCGTTCTGCAGATGATAGTTCACCATTAGGAGCTGAAGACATTTGGGTAGATTTTTCATAAGAATTTTTAGAGCCATCTAATCCAATGTCACGGTGGTTCTCTTGTTTTTCCATTCCAGGTTGCTTCAAAGCCTTTCGGACACTAACTATTTCATCAAGCAACTCTTGTGCCGCCCTAAGGTATTGGGAGTTTAAAATACTGTTGGAGTAACCCGGCAGATCGGAGGGGACTTCTTTAAGACACATTGAGGGGTGGGGGCTGTAAAAACTCTCCTTTTTTATAATCTCATGAAAGCCTCCAGAAGACACAGATCCCATGCATCCATCACTTCTAAAATCTTCACGTAGGTTATAAGCATCATCATCTTTGAGAGACAAAGTTCCCTTTAGGTTTGAAAAATCAGTCATTAGAGGTAAGAGACCAGTGTCGTGATATTGGTATTGAAATGGCGAGACAGATGCAGTTGAAGGCATGTGTGTTCCGAGATGGAATCAGCTGCGCATCGCTTTTAGGGAAATGAGTAGCGACTGTATTATTATGAATCCCCTGCTATTCTGTTCCGTTAGTGAACAAGGTTAGAGTGATGCGGAATCATCAAAAGCTCATTGAATTAAAATATTTAAAACTATGTATAACAAAATTACGGAAAATAATCAACGCCAACTTCAATCAATATGCACAGTATAATCAAAATCACAGTGTGTGCTTTGTTTGAGGATCAGGATAAGCATATGATACGGACAAAGCAATTCAAACCATCAAAATATGTATAGCACGATGAGGAATTGGAGTACTTTGGCCATTATTCAATACCATTATTTCATTTATTTTTCATTTGGCAGCTTTGGTTTTGGAGATTTTGTCACAACAGATACGCGTGGGGAAAAATCCTCCAAGATCTACAATAGCAAAAATTGGTTTCTGGCCTCAAAGTTCAAACCCAAGCTCACTAACCAACTGCAAGAACTAGCTTGAAACGCCCCAGAATTTGGGGTCTAAGCGTTCTTCCAAACAAATGCAAAACGATTTAGTATATTCACATGGTCAGATCAGGAAAATTGTGGGGGTTATGATAAAAAAGGAGAATGGTGGTCTGAAAAACTTTGATTAATGTGATACTCAGTTGTTGAAAGGCGTGCAAATTCTCGCGGGTTGGAAGGATAAGAAAGAGAAATAGAGTGGAAAAAATAAACAGACGAAACAAAAGCAAAGTTTATGTGCACACTTTCTAGTTTCATTATAAGCTGTAGATTGAGAAGGTCTTTGAATACAGCTGTTGGTGATGATATATGCTTGCTGGTTGCATTTTGCAACATGGACAAAACGGAGGGAGCATAGAGTGATGTGAATTTGACTAATAACAATAAAAGACAATGAAAAAACAAGCGACCACGAAACGAGAATCCAACATTTCCACTTGTCCAGAACACAGAAGACATGGTTTCATTGGTGAAAACCGTAAAAATTACTGAAGCAGGGAAACACCAACATATGAAGAACAAAAACACTATCAGATTGAAAACTTAGACCCGCGTAAAGCACCTCACTCATTCACTCTCACTTCTCAAATTATAAACTTCTATCCCGAGTAAGTCAGTAACTTTCACATTCTAATTTTCTGCGTTTTTTAGTCTTCAAATTCCAGCCCCCCCCCCAATACCACAAACAACACTACATCATCAATCATCATCACAATCTATTTTTTAAGGAGACAATCTTTCTAATCTGCTACATAGACTTGTTGTACAAACACCAAATTAGAAAGAATGAAAGAAAAGAAAAGAAAAATACCTGAAAGTGAGAGATAGAAGCAGTAGCAGGTACTAAATTTCTTTTAAAAAAAAAGAGAGTTTTCTAGAGCAGAAATGTTAAACAACAATCCATAAATTGAGTTTGAGGTAGCCCAGACAAATGGCAATCCCAAGAGATTATATTTCAAACAAAGACCGACCTCCTGATCATTAGAACAACGACACCAACCAATAAAAAGATATTATTATTAAATTGTAGAACTTGTCTACTCGCCAACAACACCTACTCTATTTATTAATTTTGTTTAAAAGTAAACTGATATTGGTAAAAAGGAATAAATATTTATTCAATCATTGTGGAGTTTCTCACGTGTGGCAAATGCCTTATGAAGACGGTGTGTGTGTGTGGAAGATGGGAGGTGGTGGGTGTTTGCTTGGAAGGGTTCAAACCCTAACCACCAGTTGGTGGACCTGTAACTTGTAACCCTCCCTCCCTTAAACCTCCACTTAACGCATAAATCATAATAATCCCTCTTTCTCTCTCTTGCGGCAATGAACTCAACTCAACACTTCTGCACACGCAATATCTCAAACAAACCCTCCAAATTTAAATTATCCCACAAATAAAAATAAAAATTCAAAGAATATCTGGGTTGGTTGGATTATTCGAGGGTAGGTGAAAGCGACAACTTCACACGTCGACGTGTATGTTCCATGTCTTCCTCCAATGATTACGTTCCGTTTATACCACCACCTTATGTTACTGCTTTTCCTCTCCTCACCTCATACATATATAACAGTTCATCATTTTTATTCATTCTCTCTCTGCACCATCACACATTTATTCACTTATTATTATATTCATGTGTTCAGGTCAGTTAACTTTGAAAAGCAACAAAACTAAACCACTCCTCAGATATGGCAAGAGACTATGTTACGTATTCTACAATACCAAATCTCTCTTAAACTCAACAAAATATGCAACCACTTTATTTTGTTTTTGTTCTTAACTCCGTATTTTTCATAGGTTCCTCTTCCACTAGTTCTGAAGAATCTAATACCTTTCGAGCCGGAAGGAAAACGTTAAGAGTATATATGAAGTTATAGATTATAAATTTTAGTAGTATGACCGGATGACCAGTGAGTTGGCCAGAACTCGGACTAAGTTACCGTCTAAATCGTGTGACGACATGTGGTTGACCGATTATTAACATTGAGCAAAGGATTGACCAAGTCAGTAAAGTTAATCCATAGTTAAAGGTTGTTTAACGCAACCCTAAACACGAATCAATTTTCTAATTCGATCCGCCAATCCATTAAGGTAATATAAATAACACGCATTTCAAGGACATTTCAAGAAGAAAGATACGTCATTATCTACGGTACTCTGATATCCGAGTGTTAACCCTCCGACTGACTTGGTACGTCATGTCCCAAACCCGTTTGAGAATATATATCTATTAGCATTTTAAAACAATAAAAAAATTATATGTATGTACAATATAATATATTCTTGAATGTGCATTTAGAAGAAAAAAAATCGTTGAAAAAAACGATTTTTTTGGATTTCTAATTAAATCAAATCAACCGTACATTCCTATTCTTCGTATTTTTTTAAAAATAAATAAAATTAGGTATTTGTGGAATTAAATGAATTCTAATCTTGAAAAGCAATCGATGCAATATTTATTATTTCAGTGAATGGTGAATACTCTTATTTTAAATTTTTGTTCTATTCGGCGGCCTTTTCTTTATTATTTTTAAATGAATTTATTAGGTATATGGAGTCATTTAATATAAAGATCTAATATCGCTTTCACATATCTACTTATGCTTGCCGCCACTGTTATATATGTTATCTTCATTGGCACTTGACCTATATTAACAACCATGGACAACAACATAAAACTGCATGTAATAGTGTAATAACTTATAACTCACAACGCATATATATATTCATTTAAAAATCTCAGCTGTAATGTGGATCTTCGACCCATAATCTCATACCTAACTTAAATTAATGAGTATTTACGTAGATATTATTGTTTGCTTTAATTTGTTAAACCATCTATTGTGTGGATGTGATGTTTATGAATGGTAGTGGGAAATGAAATGCTTATGGGTTCATCTGATTAAATGCGTGTGTAATTAGTAACCTACAGCTACAATTGGCGGGGTTGATGAAATATTGTTGGTCGCAACGCTACCTGCAAGAACACCAGATAGTTAAGTATCGGTATAAGTTTTCTGTGCTACCTTTTAACCGAAACAGACTCCATTTTGTGTGATCCATTTCATTCTCATCTCAGTGTTTAGGCCAAACCAGTAAAGTACATTATTCCATCCCTCCCTCACTTTCCTCAGATTGAAGGTACTTCTTTCATAAAATTTATCTTCAATCCTAAGACATTTGACTCGTGAAATTCTTGCTCCAACGTCTCAGCAACTCAGTTGTTGCTATCATTATTCAACTAATATCTTTGCCTTACCATAGTAATTACTGCGTAAGAAGAAAAAATAAATCATAAAACAAGGGCTAGTTTTTCAAAATAATTTTAATTATTACTTTCCATTTACATCTATGTAATTTAATGATAAATTACATAGACTTAAACATTAAGAATCAAGGACCGTGATTCTTTTTTTATGGGTGGGAAGGTCTTATCGGCCTCGGTCAAAGTGAGGTATTTACAAAAAAAAATCTTACATTCAAGTTAGGATTTCTTTGGAGGTTATTTATGATTATCACGTTGTGTTAGACTAACTTGAGGTATTAAGTGATTCTTTGATTTGGTCATTAGACGTGTATGTACATGTGGAGGTGTGCTCCGTCGGTTCGTGAGGTATAGTGTGTGGACATGTGTCTTTCGTTGAGATGTGAACATGTGCCTTTCGTAGAGATTAACACCTGATGAGAAGATTGAACCTGTGGACAATGATATTATTAGATGATAAATATGATCTCATATAATATTTTAGATTTTCAATTGTAATTATTTTTATCAAAGAAAATTTAACCACTATCCCAAACAAATTCTTTAGTATTATTATAATTTTTATTATACTTATTATTATTAATAATATTAATAATACGAATAATATTAATATGATTAATATGAATAATATTATTAATATAAATAATATGAATATAATATCAATAATATGAGTATAATATTAATAATATGAATATAATTTATATTAATATTATTGATATAATTTATATTATTAATATAATAATAATTATTATTAATAATAATATGTATAAATTATATTAATAATAATAATAAGTATAATAAAAATGATAATATGATTAAAAAACTTGTCTAATCTAGTGGTTAATGTTTCTTTGGTCAGTAAAAGGACTTGGATTCGAAAAAATATTTTTGCGACACACGATGTTATTTTTAATGAAAATCATTTTCCTTTTTATAAGGACAACATAAATATCAATTTGGACACACATGATATGTTTAAGCATTTGCTTCCTTCTATTTATGATAATGATATTGTTGTGTATACATCTGTTAGTGATATTGTTCCTTCAATTTCTGAAACTATATTACCATCCAATGTTCCTGCTATTGATTCTTCTACACCATTACATTTAATTGATATTGATGTCTTGCAACACCAACATTCTAATCCACAACCTTCATTTGTTCGAGTTTCTACTCGTCTCAAACAACCACTTGGATACTTGAAGGACTATCACACTACTTTTTTCTCTTCAAAAGATGTTACCAATCATTCTTCAAGTACTAAATATTCTATACAAAAGTATCTCTCTTATCATAATTGTTCTCCTACATATTCTTCTTTTTGTCATAGTATTTCTTTTATCCAAAAACCTAAATCATTTAAACAGACGATACAAAATGATTGTTCGAAAGAAGCTATGCAACGTGAACTTGATACTCTTGTGTCTAATGAAACATGGTCTTTGATGGATTTTCCTCCTAAGCGTCTTATTGGGTGTAAATGGGTTTTCAAAGCCAAGCATAAAGCACAAGACACCATTGATAGGTACAAAGCTCGTTTGGTTGCGAAAGGATATACTCAATCCGAAGGTATTGAGTATTTTGAGACTTTCTCTCCGGTAGTTAAAATTACTACTATTCGATTTATTTTATCTATAGCAAGTGTTAAGGGATGTATTCTTCATCAACTAGATGTGAATAATGCTTTTCTTCATGAGATCTTGATGAAGAAATTTACATGACTCCTCTCGCAGGCCTTACTCTTTCTCATCCCACACAAGTTTGTAAACTTAGAAAATCTTTATATGGACTAAAGCAGACGAGTCGACAATGGAACTCAAAACTAACTCAGATTGTAATACAACTTGGTTAGGTTCAAAGTATACAATTGATCATTCTTTATTTTGTAAGAAATTATGTATATTAATTTCTATAAAGTGACTCACATGACTTAGAGTTTGGGCTTTGGGCCCAAATATGATTTAATAATAATAATAGAATAAAGGCCCATTGGTTAATGTGAGAAAT
>Ga0123342_1000347_pt1 | contig 70305 bp, 42 predicted proteins | sample Turbeawhitnodule_FD_89960 | JGI IMG/M metagenome (GOLD analysis project Ga0123342, IMG submission 89960) | Root nodule microbial communities of legume samples collected from Mexico - Turtle bean Mexico white nodule | ecosystem: Host-associated > Plants > Roots > Nodule | place: Mexico: Nepantla... | reverse complement strand
TTATTACCTATTATTTCCTTCCTTAAGTAGATTGTAAAACAGTCTATAAATAGAGACTGTAATCACATTTGTAAGACACATCAGAAATACATTCCTTCTATTTCTTTCTATTCCTTTCAACTGTTACATTAAAGAAACATATTGTAGTAACATCCACCTTCAATCCTCCTTTTCCTTTAAAAAATATGCTTCATGTTGCCAAACTATCTAATAACCTCTTGTCTAATCATAAGATTACTCAAGATTTAAATTGTGTAGTGATATTTTTTCTCGTTCCCATTGTATTTCTAGGATCTTGTCATAGGGAAGACGACTGGAATTGCCAAGGAGCAGGACAAGTTATACTACTTATTGCTTGAAGAAAATAAAGAGTGTGCTAGACTACAGTCACTCCTAATCTTCAACAAGGCCCTTAATCTTGGTCATCCTCTCAGATATTGCTTGAACACAAACATCTTGTCATCCTCCATTTAGTACCCTAAAGTCCTTATTTCATGTTTTATTTACAAAAATATTTGTTGAGTGTTTTCATTGTGATGTTTGTTAGTTTGCTAAACACCATAGGAAAACAATTTTTCCCAATAATAATGGAAGTTCTAAACCTATTGATCTTATTCATTCAGATGTATGGAGCCCTTCACCTATTCGTAATATCTCGGGTGCAAAATGGTTTGTTTCATTTATTGATGATTGTACTTTGGTTACCTAGATATTTCTCATGAAAAATAAGTCTGAAGTTTTTCACTTTGTAAACTTTTACCGAATGATTCAAACACAATTTGGAAGCCCAATTAAGAGTGCATTCTGATAATGGAAAAGAATATGAGGACCAAAATCTTTCCAAGTTCCTCAAGGAAAATTGAGTTGTTCGTGAACTAACCTGTATGGACGCTCCTAAAAAAATAGGGTTGGGGAAAGGAAAAATCGTCATCTTCTTGAAGTTACTAGAGCTTTACTCTTCCAAATATTTGTTCCTAGATATTACTGAGGGGAAACCGTCTTGATTGCCACTTATTTGATCAATAGATTACCCTCTCGGGTCCTAGAGGGTGTTAGCTTTGTTCAACTTATGGCCACATTCTATACTTCTATTCCCATTATGACTAGTTTTCAAAGTCATGTCTTTGGTTGTCCTGTTTTTGTCCATGTTAATAGTCCTTATCAAGGTAAGTTAGATCCTTGGGCCATCAAATGCGTCTTCATCGGTTATGCCTCTAACAAAAAGGGTACAAATGTTATCACCCTCAAATCGTAAAGTCTATGTCTCCAAGGATGCCACCTTTCATGAAACAGAGTCCTTTTTTCCTAATTTTCAGCTTCAAGGGAGTGTATTCAAGAATCTAAGGTCCTTGGGTTGTCTCCTTTATCTTTGTTGCAGGATTTCACTTTTATGGAGAATGACAAAGACCCTGCATCAACATAATTTACCAGAGAAGAATAATGAAGACAAATATTTTAGGAAACGATATTAGGGAAGACAACAAGAACCCATCCCGGTTGAACAACAACTTCAATTGTTCGAACCAGAGGTAAGAACTCATACCCATGAGACTCTTGACGACAACTTAAATAGCGTTTTTGAACCTAATTTAGATGATTTACCTATTGCCTTGAGAAAAAAAAGAACTTGTGCCAAGTATCCTATATCTCAAATAGTGAACTAGTGCTACCGTGATGTGGCTCATGCACCTAGTTCTAGCAACACCCACTTGTGTGGCTTGTAATCAATTAGCACAGGAAGAAATAATCTCAAGCACATTTACAAAAATTCTTCTCTTGTTTCTTACACATGCCTTTCTCTCATTTTCTTGGAATCTTTATCATCTTAAATTGACGAAAACATCGAAAAGCACAATATAAAAATTGAAAAATTCTTAAGATATAACAACATTGAATAACAAACTTTGAATTTAACATTTGAAGAAGAGAGAAAGGAGAAATTTGCTTAACACCTTCCCAATTAATACATCCACAGGTAGTTTTGCCAAATGATGCCCAAGAGGTGTCAGCTCTTCATCCCCTTCAAGTGCACCAACCTAAAACAATGTGGTTTCCATGAAAGCAAACATATGCAAAAGATAAGAAAACATTTCGATCTATCATATTATATAATGCTACAAAAAGGATGATTACACTGACTATTCCCAAATGCATGACACTAGGACTAGGCACATGTGCTTATGGAGAAAGTCAAATACTAACTTGGGAAAAGAAATATGAAGTGCTATATAATAAGGCAATAGAGATCACTATAAAATAAAGTTCTTAAATTTATCTAATAAATAGAAAAGAAACAAAAAAAAACTAGCTAAAAAATGAGGTACGCAAAAGCGTCACAATATAAATTGCAAACCTAACTAGGTTGGCATTCCAAACTATAACAATCATTTCCAACATACCTTAAATTTATAAGGCATCTTAAAATTCTGCCATTTAAGAACAGTATTAGCACATGGTGAATGCTGAAAAAATAAATATGATATTCTGCCATTAATGAGAGAGCAATCTTGCAGCCTGTTTTGCTTTAAAATAAGATATGTATAATTTATCAAAGTGGGTTATCAAAATCAAACCTATAGTTTTTATAAATTGAAGGAAATTGTGAAAAAGTAAAAAAGAGGATTAATCCCCTATGTACAATGAACAAATAGGGTTATGTATTCATAGACAAGAAACATACAAAATGTATGGGCTTAGCCCGTTACATCTAAAACTCCCACCTCAAGCTGGTGCATATAAGTTGTATGTACTAAGTTTGTTACAAATATAATCAATTCTAGGTCCCTATACAGATTTAGTAAAAATATATGTCAATTCATCATCCAAATTAACAAACTCAATCTTGGTCTCTCAAGATACAATCTTTTCTCGAATAAAATGGCAATAAATCTCGATACATTTAATCCTTTCATGAAAGACAGGATTTGAGCTAATATGAAAAGTAGCTTGATTGTCACATATAAGTATCATTTGAGGGACCTTTCAAAATTACAATTCTTTAAGTAACTATTTAAGCCAAATAAGCTCACAAGTAGCAGAAGTCTAGATCTATATTATGCTTCTGGACTAGATCTCGCCACAACATTTTCTTTACTGATCTTCTAAAAGATCAAGTTATCACCAAAGGAAACATAACATCTGGAAGTAAATTTTCTAGTAGAAGGAAATTATGCCCAATCAGCAACTGAATAACAAAAAACTTTAGTATGGTTATTGTGACCATATCACAAACCTTTTCCAAGAGAACCTTTAATGTACTTCAATATATAATGATTGCATTCTAATGATCTACAAATGGAGAATTAAGAAACTAACTCACCACATTGACTACATAAGAAATGTCAAGACAAATAACAGTAAGATAGTTTTAATTTTCCAACTAATCTTTTGTACTTCTCAGGACCTGAGACACACTCCCGTGATTAGGTATAAGTTAGTACTGGGATCCATGGGTGTGTCAACAGATTTTGAATTCATTAACCCAGTGTCCTTCAAAATATCCAACTCAATCCCATAGAAATAATTGAGTTTGAAAAGATCTTTGGTCTGAAAGTGGTGCAAAAGGTGTTCTTTTACATGTCCAATGCCATAGTGATCACTTCCTATAAGGGTTTAAGGACAATGTCATCAACATATATTACTAGATAGATACACCTAGTGACGATAAAAAACTGAATGATTTGCCTCACTGCAAGTCAAACCAAATTGTTAAACAATATTGCTAAATTTTCCAAACCAGACCCTAAGAGACATACCAATCTAGAAGACTCCCCATGAGACACAAACCTAATGGTTGCTCCATATACATTTCTTCCTGCAAACCCCATTAAGAAAAACTTTTTTGACATCTAGTTGATAAAGAGACCATCATTGAAGAGAAACCATTGCTATGAGAATTTGATGAACAACATCATTCAAAAAAGATTGAGGAACCTCACCGTGGATTAAAATTGTGAGTTGTTTCAATAAGATATCTATTTTTGCACTCAACCACCCCATTTTGTTAAGGTGTATAAGCACATGAGGTTTAATGAAGAATGCCATGAGAAGCCATAAAATATTTAAAAGAATGAGAAAGATACTCAGACATTTTCATTGTGCAAGGTTAGAATAGAAACTCCAAATTGATTTTTAATTTCATTGTAAAAAGATTGAAATGTAGAAAACAATTGAGAGTAATTTTCCATTAAAAACAACCAAGTATATCTTGAATAATCAGTAATAAAAGTAATAAAATATTGAAATCCAAAATTGGACTTAACACGAGTTGATCCCCAAATGTCAAAGTTATGCAAGGCAAAAGGAGACAAAGCAAGTTGTACGACACTACTAAAAATGTGTTTCTGTAATTGACACGACTCATAAGACAAACTCGATAAATTGGACAAACTTGAAATAAGTTGTTGCATATTGACAAGACTACGATGACCCAGCTGAGGAAGGAGATAGAGAATCCAATACCATGCCAACACGTGCAAATGTTCGTAGGTGATAAAGACCATGCAACTCACATGAGTAGTACCAACACCATGTGATGAGACCCTAGAGCCATTTTACAAAGGTAAATAGTTCGAAGTAGAAAGAGAAAACAAAAAAGATTTGTTACAAGTAATGTGATATGTGGCATCTAGGTATAGAACCCAAGAGCCAAGAGAAATGGAGTGAGTGGGATCAACAAAAGATGTACCTATGTGTGCAACAAAATTAGTGGAACTAGAGTTCTGACAATCCTCATACTATTTAAGAACTTCATAGAAAATAGCAGATTGTCCTGATGTATAAGATGAAATAGGGCCCAAAGTAGACAGTTACAAAGGAACAAATTGGACAACTGCATTAGATTAAGGAGGACGACCATGTAAGGCATAACACATGTCAATTTTGTGGCTTAGCTTGTGACAATCTTCATATTTGTGATGCCCTTTGCTTGGCTTGCGAGGGTTATTGCGATCATCAAGCTGGGATACGAAAACGGAAAAGTCATCAGCGGAAGCATGTGTATCAATGGTTGGCTTACCTGGCACACACAAAAGTGTGGAACAAAGGAAGTAGAATTAGGCACAACTAAGGATCCCAAAATCTGATCATGGACATGTGAATAATCATCAGGAAGTCCATACAAGCCAATAACATGAAAAACTTTGACATTTGCTCGAGTTCTTGAGGAGTGGAGGCAGCATGCAATAACTCATTGAAGTCGTGAAAAAAAGCATGAACTTTACCTAAATATTCAGTCATTCTACCATCAAGACATCTGGGGGCAACAATATTGAGAAGATTTTGACAAAACACCATAAAAACGTTGAGTATCATTGTTGTACATAAGTAGAAATATTTGTTTTAAAGATGACAAAATAATAGACTTGAGAATAATGCATAACTGAGCATCAATTTTCAACCAACGGGAAATCTCATTTTCAGCAATAGTGGCCTCACTTTGGGTAAGAAGATCAACATAACCCTGACTCTTAAGGCATAGTTTAATGTATGACGCCCAAGTATCATAATTAATTCCATCCAATTTGTCAATGGATAGATGTCCATTGACATAATTAGTATAGATGGACGGATCAGTCGTAGTGGCAGTAAAAGAGGCCATAGATAAATAGTAGGGAGATAAACCTTAAAAGAGAGAGAAAAGCCCCAAAATATCAACAAAGTGCAATTAAGATGACAAGGGCATATCCAGAATAAGGACGAGAAGGTGTTTTCAAGCCTAGTAATCGTTGCTAGAAAAGGGTTTAGACACGCCACCACGTGTGGAAGAAAGCAGGGCGGTGACGTGGTGTGGAGAGGCGTGTCGAGGCTTTAACTCTCGTGCTTTTTGTGGTGTGATGGTCGCAAGGCTGGGACGATATAAAGGGAGGTGTTGCAATTCCAAACGGTGATGGTGAAAAAAAAAATCTGGTGAACAATGGGTTCTCCATGAAGTCAAGGATATTACCTTAGCTCTAGATACCATGTCAAAATAAAGTAAAATAGAAGTATAGGATTAATGCCTTGAGTATAATGAACATATAAAGTTGTGTATTTATAGATAAGAAACATAAAAAAAGTATGACCTTTACTTATTACAACTAACAAAAATCAAATTATTTTGCACATATAATGAAATCAATGACACAGTATGAGACCATAAATTACCTCATACAACAAAGATATTGCTGAATCCATTGCTTCAACCTTTGGAGGTTCCAATGCCTGATAATGGAAATATATTGAAGAAAATTGTACAGAAAATTTGATCACGCATCATATTGTCTTAAAATAAAACAGTTTACCTCCAATAAAAAAGGCTTGATATATCCAAAAGACAGTAACTTAATCTGCAAGCACAATTCAACTAATGGCATTCGAAGCATCTCTGGAACCTTGCAAAGCAAAATATAATAAAAACATAAGACAATAATTTATATATATACATATATGTGCGTGTTGTAAATAGCAAATTATTAGGATAAAAATATTCTTAATACCTCCATAGTGATTAGGATAAAAATATTCTTAATACCTCCATGGTATTATTAAGATAAATATTCTCAATATCACCAGAGTAATTAAGAAAAAACAATATCTTAAAAATCTTCATATTCATTTTAGCATATTTTAATTTTTTTTAAAGGTTTTGATTATTACAAATATAAAAAATTGAGATGATGAGAATGTAAATGGTGTGATTGTTATCAATAAAATAACACTTTTTTTTTCTTACATAGGAAATTAGAGAACCTATCAACGAATTAGAATTTTTTCGCATGAAGAAACCTACTCCGTATAGTGTTTTATGAAGCACTAAGCGGATGCACTTAAATGACAAATGCTTGTATTGGACTATAAATAGAAGACACAAACCAAAAGGGGGGAGACTGGGAGAGAAGATATTAGGACCACGAAGTTGGGAGCTCTACAAACATCAGTTGTGCGACTCATGAGTAGCTAATCCTCCTTTTGTTGGGATTGGATGTATCATTGTAACTTTTTTTATAAACTCCTTGCTACATGTATATTTAGATTTATGCTTTCCAATCTTAGATTTAGTTTTATGCTTGATGGTTGAAAGTAAGAGAATCTATATTCATGATCTTGTAAATGGATTCTTATTGGAAAATATTATCTTTTTTGAACTAAGCTAAACCATCCCAAATCTGCAACAACTAGGAATGTTGAACTTTTGGTTATGAAAAGTTTTTCTCTTAATGCGAAGAATCAAATATGATTAATCAAGGGATTGATTGATTAGTTTTAGATTCTTAGGTGGCCATGATTAAGGAATTAACTTGGGACTATTTTTTGTGGAACTTGGAAGGTTGAAACATATATTTATCCGTATAAGCAAGAGGCTTTAGATTAGTTCTCAAGTACATCTAATATCATTGCGTTTTATAACTTTGGTACTCTAATTTATCAAATCAAACTCTGCAAGTCTGTGAACAATGTTATTTGTATATCCTGCAAGTTTTAGTTAAGGAAATGCTTAAATCACTACTATTTGCTAATCTCTAAAGATACGACAACCCCTTTTTAGTTGTTACTACGCTTGCAAAGAGAAATCATAAAATGGTAAAATGAAAGATAAATAACATATTTTCATCCTTAAAAAGTGGAATAAAACAAAAACATAATGCTTTCATGAATATATGTGTGTGTGTGCATGAAAATAAATATATATATTTTGAGAAAGGTATATACTTTCATGACAAAAGACAAACTAAATGAACCTTTGGGTATCCTCTGAAATTTTAAGCATTTCATATAAAATTATATACCTGATATGGACGCATGAGCTTTTCAAATCTATGACGAGTGTACAAACAAAAGCAATTTCCAGGTTTTACACGTCCTGCTCTACCACGACGCTGCATTGCATTTGCTCTTGAAATCCAATCTTCTACCATGCTAGACAATTTCTAGTATCAACCATAAAGGCAATCAAACCATGTTGATAAAAAAAATATATTTTACACAATTGCCTTGTATTGAATATAAGAAAGAAACCATACCTTTTGAGGATTGTAACGATTCTCTTTATGCTTTCCACAATCAATTACATATACAACATCATCTATTGTTATGCTTGTCTCTGCTATATTTGTTGCTATAACAACCTACGACAAGAACAAAACATATTTTTTAGATATTAGAATTGTTAGAAGAGAGAAACTATGTGCACGTTGAGCATAAAACTGCATTAGAATACACCACGAATGCATGATAATATAGGCATATTGCAGTCATTACACATGACTTGAGAACCTTGTAAGTATCGAAAACAAAAATGAGCAAATAGGTTAGGGAGAATAGGAAGAACGGAGAAGCCACGGATCGTTGGGGGATCAAGATTCTTCTCACTAAATCGATGAATCATACATCACGTCAATCCTAAATGCATTTTGTGGGCTCGAGCTTTACTACCAAATTAATTGACCCAACTCCTGTAGTTGGGCTTTCTGGTTGGGTTTATAATGACCTAATTTAAAAAATATTGGAAGAAAGTACTATCAAGAGGAACTTATCAATTGAACCATCATTTTGTAAGGACATCAAAGAATGTTGAAGCATATACCAGTTCCAAAGGATGATAGAAAATCAATGTTTGGTGTTGTTTTTCAAATGCAGCAAAATTTGATTAAAAAGTCATAATGCAAAGAATATGAAGGGGGCAAAGTACGGGTTATTCAGATGAGGTAAGAAAAAAACAAAAGACAGGCAAGAAGAGTTATACTTAAAAAAGCATTTTGAAGCAAAAGGGATTGAACAACCAAATTATTACCAAAGACATTTTCAAGAAAAGTGAGAGCGAGGATGCATGTCTAGAATTCTTTTCAACAATGCTATATCCATTAATGTAGCATAGAGTGAAGAGTTTAAGCCACCATCATACCATGAAATTACAATGAAAAATTTAAAGAAACAAATTTAAAATGCCAAAGATAATTTGAGAGTACACAAACACTTTTGAAAATAAATTGGATGATCTCCTTGGATAGTTTATTGACTATATTATTTTTCACTATATACATGAGTCTATAACTATTACGTATATGCATAAATTGTGTAGTGTTACGAAATCCACTATCCACCCTCACTCAAACCTATTTTCCATCCCCATGAGACGTGTGCATCAATTTGGAGTGAGGCTAGTGCCCATTACACCAATGACACAATACTTGTACGACATGTGCCAAGATCTCAGTAGACTTCTTGCTCCATGATGATTTGAGGTTCCTATGTATGCTTATCAAGGGTGGATTCATGCTATCTTAGGTCATCTTAATGAGCTCCTTCCATCACTTGCAATACGTATTTTTGTAACCCTAGCCTTACATGGCTTGCCACAAAAGTACAATGCTGCCCATGATCAGATTTTGGGATCACAAGTAAACCCCACTATGAATTTTACATCTTCTGCGCTTCTTCGTATTCCTCAAAAAGATAAACATGAAAAAACATACTTCGTTTGCAGGGGAAAATATTGTTTTTGCATCATACGATAATAGTTTTAGTTGAAAGGAATAGAAAGAAATAGAAGGAATGTATTTCTGATATATCTTACAAATGTGATTACAGTCTCTATTTATAGACTGTTTTACAATCTACTTAAGGAAGGAAATAATAGGTAATAAAAGACAATTATAATGGTTGTTTAAAGCTATACAAATAAAATAAAATAAAATCACTAACAAATCTCTCCTAATAAATATAAATGGAATCTGCACTTAATTACAGCATAATTCTCCTGATTATGCAACAGTTTTGAACCCCTTCAAACAAGGAATTCTAAAATTTGTCCAAAATATGAACAATGTCATTGCATTGTACACGTTATTGATAAGTGTTGGAAGCTATATGGGAAATCCCTCATTCACCAAATATTGCTCGAACATCTAGCATTGAGTCACTAGTTGCTTCTGCATAACCAGCTGATCAGCCTTGTGTGACTCTTACGACATATGAAGACTTTATCAAATGGTGTAAGACTCACCAATCTACTAGTAACACTACCTTGGTGACACACACTGGTAATTCATATACTTGTTTCTCTCAATCTCTTTCTATTAGCCCTTAGGTAATTGACTGTGGTGCAACCAATCATATGTCTAGTGATCGTTCTCTTTTCCCTTCCATTACTATTATTGTCGATGGTTCTATTTTTACGTACCATATGCTAATTACAAGACACCAAAAGCCCTTCACTAGGTGAAGTTGGTTACATAGATCACATGACACCAGTTGTACTCAAGCCATACTCAAGCTAATTACAGAGTACCTATTTATAGACTGCTGACTCAGCAGTCATTTACAAACTAAATGAACAGTTACACTGAGTGAAATATAACTAACACATACACATCTAACAATACAAATATAGGATCATAAACATATTACCAATAAAACTCACCTTACGTATATTTCCTGGAGGGCGTAAAAACACCCTTTTCTGTTCACTTGACACAACTGTTGAATGCAAAGGGATAATCCATTCAGAAGATGGCCCACCAAATTGGCTACATGCCACCAACTTATCATGTAAACAGTTTATTTCAGACATTCCCTGGAATGACAAGTTATAAGGAAAAATATAACTATTTGCACTAAAAAATACATGTAAACATATCAACTCAAGGGATAACCAAGTAGTCTTACAGGTAGAAATACAAGGATGGCACCCTCACTACAGGTTTCATCAACGAAACATATTAGATCTTCAATGAGTTCATAATCAATGACATCTTCATTCAATCTTTTCTGAATGAAAAAATATTGAATGGTCAAATTAGAGTGCCAATTTAAAATGCTATACAGATTCACAGCTTAAAAGGGATTTACCATATTTTGTTGAGTTTGTTCGCTGTATAATTGATAACAACTTGGAACAAAGTATGGATTAATTTCTCTTTCAGAAAGCAGAGACTCATCACCCCAACCAGATAAGAATAGATTCTTCTTACCCCTGCTTTTTGTCACAACATCTCTCTGCAAAATCTAGATTGCAATGCTTCATGAATTAGAGGAAGGAAAATCCATAATAAAATATAATTCAGATGGCGTATGCTGCAAATAATAAAAAGTATAAGGAATAAATAATAAAGCGATTAAATCACAGTCACAGACATCTAACAGTAACTAAAGTTGATCATAGATTACCTGCCCTCGGGATGTCCCATGTGTTAATGAAGCTGCAGAATCTGAAGTGAGTCGATAATCAATCTTATCATATATATCCTCAAGAAAGTATGTTGTCACTGGATGAGTTCTGCCTTCAGCAGAAACTACAGGGCAATTGCTGAAGTATCTTGAAAATAAATTTGAATCAACAGTAGCAGACCTGATCATTATAGTTGCATATATGACAGATGAAGTTAGGCCCAAACGAAATTAATATAAGAAAGTTTAGTCCTGTAATTCTTGTAACAATATAAAACACATATTTGCATACATTAGAATGATCTTCAGTTTTCTAGATCCTTTACTGGACTGCTTCTCAATTAGATTCTTTAGGACAATTAGAAGAAAATCACCCTGTAAGAAATGAAAAGGAAAATACATGACATTAATATGTTTAAAAATATAAGATTAGAAACATAGACTAGTGCAGAAACGGAGGAATACTTCAAACACCACAAAAAAATATAAAATCATTAGCTTAAAAAAGCTCTTAAATTTCATGACAGAAAAAAAAGTTGAAACTAGCTTCTTTAATGACTTTACTACTTATAGAGTTCTTGGAGAGATTATAACTAATATTCTTTGTGGTTAGGAGCATGGGACCGGTGAAATTTGATGGATTGATGTAAATAATGTGGTGCATTAAGTTTGGAAAAAACAAATTGTTGAAATCGAATAGAGTGTGCAGTTAATTTATAGAAAATGATGTAAAAACTACAGTGTGGTAGTTTTGTAGATGTATAGTTTCTCTGAGCAGTTGAAGGATAATATATCATATTTGCAATACTCATTTATTGAACAGTAAAACAGGCACACCAAATGGAGATATCCCCATTATACATTGTTATAGATATGAGCTTTGCAAATACATATTCCCACTATATGCAGATTTTGTGCATATCCTTGTCAAGAGCAATGGACTGTGCATATCCCATAATGTTTTAGTTCCTCAACCCCAAATACCTTAAATGATAAGCTTACATCGCTAGCAAATTACACGTCATTTACATGATAACATAATTTCATTTTGCATTCTTATCATCAAACATCCTACCATATGTTTGTTTTCTTTGTAAGGTATTCATTTTGACAGCGTTTAGAAAGAAACCATTTGGACAAAGTGGCCAAAAAAGCTTTTTCAAATAATAATGACTAAAAAGATCAATTTCAAATATAAACTTAACCGAAATTTGTGGACTAACCGTATTTAAAAATTATATTTTTACAATATTATTTTACATAAATTTCAAAAATGGATTGAAATTGGTTTATAGTTCCATGCCCCCTTTTATTCAAATTAAAATGAGATGAGATTAGAAAGTATTATTCTCTTCTTGCTTATTAGTCTTTTCATAACGCGTTATATTCATAAATTCGTGATAAGTTTTCAAGTAACTTAATAAAACAAGATATAATGAACACATGATTATAACTTCAAGTGTTTGCTTTTTTAACAAAGTAAGAATGATAAATCATAACTTATTATAAAGGAACTATTAGTCAATAATAAACATATTTGTAAGCTTTAATTTGAAATGATAATATATTTGTCAACCAAGGAAAGAGCTAGATCAATTTATTTAAGGAATATCAAAGTTAAATTATAATTTAATGATTAATATATTTAATTAAATAAAATTATATATTCATGGTAGATAAAGTCATCATTAAAAGTTTATGCACACAATTCCTATAATACCTTTTTACAACCCTAGACCCATAAAATGTCATGATTGGCCGAATATGCATGGTGTTGAAAAATATAATATAGAACAATTCATGTATCTTTACCTAACAGCTTAAGCTTTTGGGATGGTTGGTTTATGATATAATGAAGCCTGCATGACCCAATAGTCTAGGCTTTTGATCCTTTTTTTCTCCCTGTCTTCTACTAGAAAAATAAAGGTTTCTTCAATCTAGATGGCTCAATACAAAGTTTAAATTAAGAATGAAATTTCCTCTTTCTCATAGTTATAGGTGTCAAAACCCGGCTACTCATTATGTATTTTAGGAAGTTTTTTATTTTATTCTTGCTATACTATTCTTTATTACAGGGGTATTTTGTTATTAATACCAGGATTATTTACTTAAAAACAGCCCCATAATTATAGGAATTTGTTTCCTTAGAATTAGCTCTCTATATTTCCTAAAATAACCAGCAGGCTCATGCATTTATAGGTCCAATGTGTCCACTCAAAATCAACTAGCAGACATACTCACCAAAGCATTGAACTGCTTTAACCCTTGAAAGAATTAATATCCAAACTAGGAATGAACACTTACTCATCAGCTTGAGGGTGAATGTCAAAATCGTGCTGTCATTATGTATTTTAGGAGGTTTTTTATTTTATCCTTTGCCATAATCTTATTCTTTATTACATGTGTATCTTGCTACTAATACCAGGATTATGTATTTAAAAACAATCACATAATTACAGGGATTTGTTTTCCTAGAATTAGCTCTCTATATTTCCTAAAATAACCAGCAGGCTCATGTATTTGTAGGTCCAATGGCCTCATTATTCAAATACAGAAGCAATATATTATTCTTTCTAAAATTGAGAATAGTGAATGGAATCATTATGTTCATAGCTCTCGTACTTTAGTGTAAAAGAAATCTGTTGTATTTTATTTTTTCATGCTATTAGAGTCTGCTGCAAATGATTGATATAGATATAACATAGGGTGTCAACCTGGTTGGGATCATGTTTTATAGTAATGCTTTTGCATATTCTACCTTTGATAAGAAAAAAGGGTAGGTGGTCTGTGCATTGTTTACATTTCAAGCCTAAAGGGATCTAGCATAGCATGAGAGGCCATCTTGGAAACTTAACATATAATCAGTCATTTGTCGTTACCTAATTGCTTACTCTTTTGGAATACTTGATTCACGATACATGGTGATCAAAGTCATCTTAGCGAGAACTTCACATATCCAATCACCCAAGGTATAAATAATGTGAATTATATTCAATGTAAACTTTACAAAAAGCTTGTCTATAGCATATTAATTGATTCAACTCACCAACAAAGACCTCTCATGAACTTCATCAACTATGATATGAGTAATGCCCGACAAGTTTTTATCCCCCTGGAATATCAACAAGGTAAACAATAACTTGAAAGTTAACAAAATAAAACTTAAGAATGATTTATAAACAGTATAATTACATTTATGGTAAAATTCCTCTTATCCTTAATGTAAGACCCTTCCAACAGAATCACATCAACCAATAAAAGTAATTAATTGATTTTGTTCATTTTTTAAAGAAATGTTACCAATATATCAAATTTACTCTCATTATTAATGACTTTTAAAATTCCCTTCACTATTCTTTAACAAAAAAACACATTCATAATATTTAAGAGGCAAGGGAAAGATATATAATGTTTTATTGAAATAACTTATAAAAAGGACCATGAATTTCTTATAAAATGTGTCTTATATTAAGAACCAGAGAGTACTACTAACTAAATGTGTATCTTAGGAAAATAATATGGATGGCCAGTCAAAACCAGGATGTCTTACAATGAAACAATGTCAAGAAAATAAATAGTGAACTATCTCTTTTAAAAGCTTCTAGGATACTGTTACACAGTTAAGATCTCATAAAATTTAAAGTAATTTTTCTCCAATAAAAAACAAAGAATATCAAAAGACCATGTGTTGGAGATTCCACATCGACTAGAGATTAGAGCCTTTCATTGTATATAAGTGGGTGCAAACCTCAACCTCATGAGCCGATTTTATGGGGTTGAGTTAGGCTTAAAGTCCACTTTGTAATATGGTATCAGAGCCATTTCAAGCCTATCCTAGCGAGTATTTGTTGAGTTTATCAGACCACCCGCTATCGGGCCGTTATCGGACCACCCATAATATATAGTCCCACACACGAGTTGACAATCTCGGCGTGAAGAGATGTTGGAGATCTCACATCGACTAGAGATTAGAGCCTTTCATTGTATATAAGTGGGTGCAAACCTCAACCTCATGAGCCGGTTTTATGGGGTTGAGTTAGACTTAAAGTCCACTTCTTAATACCATAGGTATAGCAAACTTAATACAAAACAAAGCAATAATAAAACTATTCAGACATTTAGCATTGTAATGGACAACACATTTCAGATTCTAAACCAATCTCTCCTAACAGTTTCCACCTGATAGTATACAATTCGATCTCAATGCAAATCCTATATATTAATTTCCCAGTGACCACCAGTTATCACCAGCCCACCATAACTTTGTTTCTCTTTTATAATCAGTTACCATTACTAAGAATATTCAAGAAGAACTATCCCATCCAGGGTGGAACAGACAATGCTTGATGAGAAGAATCTAGCATTGGTTGCTGCTGCATGTTTCCTATTAGGGGACTTTTGATACAAGATTTCTCAGTTTCCAATTAATCTGAAGTTAGGAATGTGTATTTTTCCTGTTTAGTTAACTATTTAGAAAATAATATTCTCAAGAAACCTATTTTCCAAGAAATAATTTTTACCTAGAATTCTCACAAAATTGTTCTCATGGGAGATGTGTGAATCATACATTCCCAATTAAAAAAAACAGTTTTATTGTCTTAAAAATATCACGTTACCTTTTCTATATCATTTAATGTGATAATATTTTAAGTTAGGGGAAAATTCTATTAAAACTAAACATAAAAATCTTTTATTCCAAAGAAACATAAATATTCCTAGATATATAAAACCAAACAAATTTAAGTCAGTCCGAGAAATCATGATTGTGAAAGATACTCAAATTCATGGCTTTATGGTCATACTTACTCCCCCATTTCTAAGATGGCCACTATTTGTTTGTTTGATCATATCTAATGCTGCCATGAGCGTTGCCCAAATAAAGCGGTTACACAGGATTAAATAATGTCATCATGTTTTGACAAAAAAAAACAAAAATAAAAAATAAAAACAATAAAAAATTAGTCATTCTCATTTTCGATGCAATAATGCATGTATCAAGTTGAAGACAACAAGAGGTATAAACCTGTTATACTATTTAACAAAAATAACCTACCATCAATTTTCTTAGAACGATCCCTGTTGTACAAAACAAAAGCCTTGTTTTCTCATTCCTAACAAGAAAATAAACAGTCAATAACTTAATACTTCCAACTAAGAACAGAACAGAAAGAAAAACATTATTTTTGTTGCCCCATGGGGAATGGGATATGTGAAGGGTGAAAACAAAAAAAGCATCAGCATTGAATTTCCTTTCCATCTAGGTAACAATTTTACACACAAAAGGTCCAAGGTACTGAAGTGGATACTGGTTTGTATTGATAAATATCCTCAACTAGTATAAAAATATTTAATAATTCAAAGTCAAAATTCAAAATGAATGAATGAAGAAAACAAAGCAAGCAATTGAGTATAAATGAAAAATGAGTACCTGGCACTGTCAAGACGAACTTGATAACCAATCAAAGAACCATCTGAACCTGGTGAAGGTTCACATCGCTCATCAGCAACCCTTTCAGCGACAGAAATAGCCTAAAACATGAGGCATAAAACAAAAACCGAAGGTAATAACAATGCAGAAAATCATACATTAAATTTGGGAGTATTCACTAAGTTTCTAGAGTATCCAACCAATCCAAGATTATTTTTAGTTTCAATTTGACAGCTTCATATAGTGCAAGTGTACAGTCAGTAAGAAAATTCAAAACGCAGTATTCCTCGTCAAACCTTGATGACCAGGAAAAACATGCCCGCATATGCACGTAGGGAAGGAACCAATGTAACGAGTAAACACCTATTCATTAATAATATGCGACAGAAGACTACCAACTACAGCTGAAAACTATTGTAGATATTGTATATATTGACAAATATGTGAGCACAATATATTGAACCCACCGCTATTCTCCGTGGTTGTGTGCAAATAATATTACAGTATCCACCATGTCCTGACTCAATCATGTCATCCAATATAAATTGTGGAACCTACATTAAATGGCAGTCAGAAAGGAAACTGTGCATGCACTGACAAATGACAGAAAACAAGAAGTTTAGAAAATACAGGATGAAAAATATCACAAATTGTAGTTGATATGTGTTACCTGAGTTGTTTTTCCGGAGCCTGTTTCTCCGCAAACAACAAGTACATCATGTTCCTTCATCAATTGCAATATGTCACCCTTCCGAGCTGCAATAGGAAGAGTAGCTCTGAGATTCAGCATATCCTGAAGTAGATAAATTATCCAGCTCAGAATTGATTAATTTTCCATTTCCGTATAGAATAAGTCAATTGTTCTGAAAATCTTACGAAATATTTTTTGGCTATCATTTACTACACATATTATACATTAATACATATAGAACCTTTTATAAGCTTCCACATCATAGCCTGAGCTTCAAGTATTTGATTCTTGAAATTGCATCAATCCTTGTGATCCCAATTCCCATATTATATTGGGCTTTTGCACAAGGAAAATTTGAAAGATGCATTGTATACTAGAATATTGCATGACAAGTTGGGAAAACAAATAAAACCAATCTTGTACCTTTAGCTAAAAGCTTAAATTTTTCAAAGTTTCTTCTTGCTAAAGCATAGCCTTAGCCTATATGAATAAGCAATCAAGACATCAGTTCTTGCCATGCTAACCAAAGGAGATAACTAACCAGTGAGAGAGAGAAACAGAGAGAAAGAATTTGGGTTTTGGGTACATGGATGAACAAATTAAAGACTTTTGGGTAGAAGAATTAGGATAGATTGTCATTGCTATGACTTTGATTAGCTCTAAGAAGCAAAGTAGGATTTCAAAGTATTTACAAACAAAATGAATTGAATGATTTTATTAATTAACTTGTGATTACAAAAAAAGAAGTTACAGAGTCATTCTTTTAGAGCTCTAGATCTAACAAACTTCCGGTCATTACAACAAATTCAATAGCTGTTCCACCCTTAACCTCTACTAATCCACCTCCAATCGAAACCCTCCTCCTCAAGAAAACTCTTGTTCATTTGTTCCTACCAATGTACCTGTCACATTCTCCAATCAAATTACAGAGAAGCTTGAAGATAAAAAAAAAAACTTTGGATGTGGCATCAACAGGTTGAACCTGTCATTAAGGAGCATTGTTTGTGACAGTTTGCACTTTCTCCTTAAGAATCATCGCAGTTTCTTGCAAAGAATATTGTGATGTTAAACATGTTAACCCAACGTCTCTTTCTTGGGAAAAAAGAGTTGGTATGCTTATTGTGTGACTTAGGTCTTCCCTTTCCAGTTTTATCTTATCATGTATTCTTGGCTGTGCTAGTTCATATGAAGTTTGGGACAAAATGCATGCCTATTTTCTTCATCAGACTAGGAGAAAGGCTAGATACTTCCGCTCTGAGTTACATCATTCTTCTTTAGATAATTGCATGCTTATTAGGCTTCTTTCTCATATTAAGTCTCTTATTGATTGTCTTCGTTCAGTTAGAGAACCAGTTGCGTTAAAAGAATAATTGGATTTGATTCTTGAAGGTCTTCCCCAAGAATATGATATTGTTATAACTCTTGTTAATAGCGAATCTGGTGTTATTACTATTGAGGAAGTTGAGGGTTTTATTATTGCATAAGAATTGGCTGTATAAAAATACAAAACATAATCAAAATTCTCTTATTATTGTTCAAGTTTCATCTACTACTTCTACCCATCTTCTTGATCAGCAGATCCAACACAACAATATTGACCAAAAATTTCCCCTTTTCAATAAACTGAATTTTGTTGTTGCTAGAGGTCAAATATAAATTCCACTTCTCAAGTTTTCAGACTTCAGAAAGCCATTTATGGTCCTAAAAGCAAGCTCCGCAAGCTTGGTTTAGGTTTAAGAGACTCGAAACTACCTTACCAGACTTTGGTTTTAAACACAATAAATTGTGATCCATCTATATTTATTTATTTCATAAAAAACGTATTATGTACTTACTTGTCTATATGTTGATATCATTATAATGGGAAACTCTACATCTCTTGTTTTGCATCTTATTAATAAACTTGACTGTTTCTTTTCTCTCAAACAGATTCATTCCTTGGATCATTCTCTTGACATTGAAGTCCACCATAGTCCAACGGCTCTAGCTATGCCACAAACAAAACATATAAAAGATATTCTTGCCAAAAAAAAATATGCTTGAAACTAATCCTATATCTTCTCCTATGGTTTCTGGTTCTAAACTATCAACACAGGGTGCTGATTTTCTTCTTGACCCATCTTTTTATAGGTCTATTGTTGCGCTCTTCGGTATATTACTATTACTAGATGAGATATATGTTCATTTGTTTACGAAGTGTGTCATTTTGAGTCTGCTCCTACGAAATCTCATTGAGTTGTTGTTAAATGCATCCCAATATATCTTAAAGGTACTCTACATTGTGGTCTATGCATCTCTTTTACTATACCACATTAGCCATTGTATATTAGCACCTTTGGTAATACTGATTGGATTGTTGTAAAGGATATTGGTTATGTTAACCATGCCCTTATGGCACCATTGGTTGAGTATGTTGCTCGTCTTGTTCTTGATATCTAAAATGCCATACAAAATCCACCCAAACCATCACTACCACCTCTTATCACCTATCAACTACTCCAATGCTCCAATGTGAGTCCTTTATCAAGTCATTCTCAGTCATTACTCAATATTCATGGCTCTTGATAATGATGACTTGAGTTGGCGCAATGTTATCCGAAAAAGTACTCACTCTACCCGTAATCCACATCCTATTTACAATTTTTCTTAGCTAGTACATGTTGTGTCCTTCGTACTTATTTTCTATTTCCTCTATATCTTCTATTACTATTCCTAAAACTGTGACAAAAGTACTTGATTATCCTGAGTAGCAACAAGCCCTGATTTGGAGGGGGCGTGTTAGAATAGGTACAGAGTAGGCTAAATAAGCTTTATTCAAAAGTTGTTTTTTTGGTAGTATTACGAAGTGGACTTTAAGCCTAACTCAACCCCATAAAACCGACTCATGGGGATGAAGTTTGCACCCACTTATATACAATGAAAGGCTTTAATCTCTAGTCGATGTGGGATCTCCAACACACCCCCTCACGCCGAGACTGCCAACTCGTGCATGGGACTATATATTATGGGTGGTCCAATAGCGGCCCGATAGCGGGTGGCACGATAGGCCCAACACAAACACTCGCTAGGATAGGCTCAAAATGGCTCTGATACCAAGTTGAAAGGAATAGAAAGAAATAGATGGAATGTATTTCTTATGTGTATTACAAATGTGATTACAGTCTCTATTTATAGACTGTTTTACAACCTAATTAAGGAAAAAAATAATAGGTAATGAAAGACAATTATAATGGTTGTTTAAAGCTGTACAAATCAAATAAAATCAAATCACAAACAAATCTGTCCTAATAAATATAAAATGGAATATGCACTTAATTAGAGCATAATTCTCCTGATTATGCAACAGGTAGTACTTATTTGCACCTAGGATTACTTGTCTTTTACTCTTTGCTTTGTCACTATTGTATGACAAAACTTATGTATATAGGTATATAACCACCAAAGAGCAACCTCTTTCCAGCTCCCAATATATATTTTCTCAAGTATTGAAAATTCAAGTGTTTTCTTCCCATAAAGCGGAAGATTAACAAAAAGGGATTTTGTTCATGAAAGATTACACCCATGATGATAAAGACAAAAATTCTTGGAATGATAAACTTTGCATCCACTTTTATTGGAGGATAAAATACACATTTATAAGCTTTAGGATCTAATTTCCTGTTATTAGGATTATGAAAGTGAACAAAACCAGCACATCCAAAGACTCGACACTAAGGGGGTAAAGGGAACAAAACACAACAAAAACCCAATAAGAATAACATAATTTAAGTCACAAGTGGGTAACTATTTGATGAGGTATGTGACAGTTAACATAACTTATTTCTAGTAGGTTTTGGGCACAAACATTTGAAAAAGGAGGGCTCTAAGTTCTAACTACTTCTAGAAGATGACGATTCTTCCTTTTTGTAACCCCATTTTGTTGTAAAGTGCTAACGCATGTTAGTTCATGAACAATACCATCATGGGTTAAGATGCATAATGATGTTTTTGACAACAAATATCACATTTGAAAGACCAAACAAACTCTTTAGTAAACAAATAAGGGAAAAAGTATTTAATTATGTTCAAAGAGGAATGCCCAAGTCTTTTATGATGAAGCCATATTTGGGAATTGAAGAGCATGAGAAAGGTAGTCATGTGATTAGATGCTTCTGAATCAAGGATCCAAGCACACTGAGACATAAGGCCAATAGTATTGAATATATTCCACATCGACTAAAGATATAACCAAATTATAGTATATAAACGGATATAAACCATACCTTACAACTCAGTTTTATAAGGTTATGTTAGGTGTTGCATAATCAGGAGAATTATGTTGTAATTAAGTGCAAATTCCATTCTATATTTATTAGGACAGATTTGTTAGTGATTTGATTTTATTTGATTTGTACAGCTTTAAACACCCATTATTTTTTGCTTTCATTACCTATTATTTCTTTCCTTAATTAGGTTGTAAAACAGTCTATAAATAGAAGACTGTAATCACATTTGTAAGACACATCAGAAATACATTCCATCTATTTCTTTCAACTTTATTACAGGTGATGATGAGATTGAAAAAAAAAATTTGAGGGAGAGACTAGCTACTCAATTTGAGATGAAAGATCTTGGGAAGCTGAAGTACTTCCTTGGGATAGAGGTTGCTTACTCGAGACAAGGCATCTTTATTTCTCAAAGGAAATACATCCTTGATCTTTTCAAAGAGACAGGTAAGTTGGGTTGTAAGACCACTGGATGGCCAATAGAGCAAAATCATAGGATTGGGAATGATGAGGAAAACCCAAAAGTGGAGAAGACACAATATCAAAGACTTGTGGGAAAACTCATTTATCTATCACACACTAGGTCAAACATAGCCTATGCAGTTAGTGTGGTTAGTCAATTTATGAATGATCCAAGAGAAAGACACTTGCAAGCAGTAGATAGAATTATTCAGTACTTAAAAGCCTCTCCAAAAAAAGGATTACTATTCAAAAAGGGGGAAAACTTATCCATGAAAGTATATACTGATGTTGACTATGCAGGATCGATTGTTGATAGGAGATCCACCACAGGCTACTGCATGTTCTTTGTGGAAATATGGTGACATGGAGGAGCAAGAAGCAAAATGTAGTTGCAAGATCAAGTGCAAAGGCAGAATTTAGAGTCATGGCTCAAGGGGTGTGTGAACTATTATGGATGAAGATCATACTTGATGACCTAATTTTAAAATATGAAGCTCCTATGGGCTTGGCGTGTGATAATAAGTTCGCTATCAATATTGCACACAATCCAGTTCAACATGATCGAACAAAGCACGTAGAGATAGACCGACACTTTAATAAGGAGAAGTTGGATGATGGTCTTATAGCCATTGAGTACATCCCTTCAAGACTCCAATTGGCAGATATGTTTACTAAGGGACTTCCCACAAAACAATTTGAAGATCTTACTTGCAAGCTGGGAATGATAGATATACATTTACCAACTTGAGGGGGAGTGTTGCATAATCAGGAGAATTATGCTGTAATTAAGTGCAGATTCCATTCTATATTTATTAGGACAGATTTGTTAGTGATTTTATTTTATTTTATTTGTACATCTTTAAACACCCATTATTTCTGGCTTTCATTACCTATTATTTCTTTCTTTAATTAAGTTGTAAAACAGTCTATAAATAGAGACTGTACTCACATTTGTAAGACAGATCAGAAATACATTCCATTTATATCTTTCAACTTTAGGTTTAAAGTTCACTTTCTAAAATGGTATCAAAGCTTATTCTAGCAAGGTTTGTTAGGACTATCGTATCACACATTATCAAACGTCTACTAGACCATCAAGCATCTAGTCCCCAACTCGAGATGTCCAGATCTCACATTGACTAAAGATATGGCCAAATTATAGTAAATAAATGGTTGCAAATATCACCTTACAAGTCAGTTTTATGAGGTTGGGTACGCCTTAAAATCCACTTTAAAGGACCGGAATTAACTCCCAAATTAGTTTGTATACTTTTAATATTGGTATCAAACTAAAAAGTTCAACCATGGACTTACAATTCTAAAAAACAGTAAAAGCTTCATATTAAAGTTCTAGAGGATACAACCAATTAAATCTTGAAAAAGCATCAACGAAGGACACAGTACAAATATACATTGTTAGATAGAATATATGAAGAGCCCCAAAGATCACTAAAAATCAACTCAAAAGATGAATTATACACAGTCTCAGACAAAGAGCAAGGTACTCCATGAGATTTTCCAACACAACAAGATGAACAAAAATCCACATTTTTATTAGATGGATTTATTTTACAATGAGTCATAACATGTTTCAACACATTAGCATCTAGATGACCAAATCTAGCATGCCACAAATTGCTAGATTCGAATATATTTGTTACAACAAAATCGGATGTAACAACTGAACTGGAGGTAGTACGGTAAAATTAAGAAATCTTTGACATAGCTTGAGATGAACAATCTTGAATCTTGAGATTAGGGAAGGAGTATAGACCATCAATTCCAACAGTGCCTCGAAGAAGGACTTCTTTGGTTGCCTATGATTTAACATTACAATAGTAAGGAAAAAACTAAAAATTAACAACATAATCAAGAGCAAATTTACTGACACTAAGTAAGTTTTTGGTAATTGAAGGGACATTCAATAAATTGTGTAAGTAAAGTGAGAAATTAGGATTTATAGGGTTTTTGAGACAAGAAGAACAAAACCATGAACTTTAAGACCTTCACCATTACCAATATAAATTTCATCAGGCCCTTCAAAGTGATTAAACTATTGAATATTTTGTGATTTGCCTGCCACATGAAAAGAGGCTCCTAAATCGAGTATCCAATTGGAATTACCATTTCTTGGGCTGATGAATTAGTTATCATAGCACTTGGGTAATTTCGAGTTGTTACAATGACAAGCAGGATTGACCACATGTTTGATTTAGAAGGTGGGTTAGACTTACTAGTAGAAAACTGCAAAGGTTGATTCATAGTAAGGTCATATAGGACAACAAATTCAGGAGGTTGATACGATGAATCAGCATGATAGTAACAAATACTAAAAGTGTGTCCATATTAAAGACAAATCAACATTGAAAGTTGTCCAATTGTCGACCACAACCACCATGGCTTCGAGCACCACAATCAAAAAAGGAAGAGTGGCTAAATTTTCCACAAAAATTGTTGGGAACTTGCAAGCTTAAAGAGGTTGGATTTTCATAGGACTGAGTAGTTTATCGAAGGAGGGGAAAATTTCCTCTAAGTGGGATTCATGGGCAAGATGAAGAGCCTCAACTTCTATGATGGGAGGTGTTTCAAATTTGCTTTCAATAACAAAAACAACTAAAGCATATTCTTGTAGAAGACCATCAAGAATAGCATCAACATATTCATCATGCTTGACAGGACATCCGATTCCAGCAAGTTCAACTGCAATGGACTTACTTTGTCCCAAGAATTCACGCATAGTCTTGTTAGAGGGCAAAAAGATCATTGCAAAGCTATCTAGAACACACCTTGGTTTAGGCAAAGAAGAAATCATGAATATGTTCCCACACCTGATAAGAGTGAACAACTCCAAGAACGCGAGACAAAAGAGACTTTGACAGAGTCGATAGAAGCCAAGAAAGCAAGATTTGATCTTGGACTTCCCATTCTTCATAGCTGGATTAATTGTTCCAAAGGCACGGTCATCGTCAAAAAGGAAACACGGAGGAATCACAGAATTTACCACAAATCTATGAAGTTTATGTGACTTATAACGGGTTCAACTTGTCATCGTCAAAAAGGAAACACGGAGGAATCACAGAATTTACAACAAATCTATGAAGTTTATGTGACTTATAACAGGTTCAACTTGTTTTTGATGGAAATAATTGGCATCATAAAGTTTTTCAGCTATAGAATTGGGAAAAAACAAGGAAGCAGATGGGAGCGAGCTTGAACTAACCATTGCAGACCAATATTTGGCTCTTGATACCATATTAGGAAGTGAGTTTAAGCCTAACTCATCCTTACAAAGTTGGCTTGTAAGGTGAGGATTGCCTCCCCTTATATACTGTAAATTAGCCTTATCTCTACTCAATGTGAGATCCCTAACACACCCCCTCACAAAGAGACATCTACATCTCAAGTGTGAGACTAGATATTTGTGGGTGAAACGATAGCAACCCGAAAGCATGTGGCACAATAAGCCCAACAAACCAGGCTAGGATAGGCTCTAATACCATATCAAAATTTTGATATGAAGAAAAAACAGAAGAAAAAAAATTAACAAAAGACCTAAATATTATTTCACTTGTACATAAAGACTACACAAGCAGAGTATATATACTCTAAATAGCTTACACAACCATAATAGAAAACAAAAAAGTCAACACCCACCATCCAGTTGAATAATTGAATATGTACATCACTAATATTGTGGCAACTGCATTGATAACGCAATTGTTTGTGTTGTGATCATCAAAGTGGGGCAAACTATTTTGGCCACCATTGACCTCGACAATGGTGGTCAACAGTGGTAGTAGCGACGTTTAATGTGGCAATGGAAACAAAACTCCCAAAATTGTGAGTTTTGATACTAACTTTAACTTTGAAAGAAAATAAAAAATTATTTTAATAATAACTATCACACACCAATTAGATTCTTGTCATCTATGTTTGTAACAATAAATTTTTCTTAAATAAGGAAACAAAAATATGTTAAAATGAATACGAAAATCCAAAAGATATTTTTTCCTAATTATTATTGACATATTAAGGATATGTTTATCCTAATAATATACTCTTTACAATAATGCTATACAGCTTCCAAAAAGTGACAAAGCCAAAAGTCAAAATACAAAAATATGCTCAAACCTGGTATCTTGGTGTTCTCATTTTAATATATTGCTCCTGTCTCAAATCACCACTCTCCATTTCCTTGATATAGGTTTCTCCTATACAATGGAACACTAATTTCATGAAGGAGAAACTAAAAAAGAAACAATTACATGTATAAGGAAAAAAATAGGCATTAACCACTAGGACTTTATCAACAAATCATTTTTCAATAAAGGTGTGCAAAACCATCATCATTATACGAAGTCAGTATCTCAACCTGTATCAACCATTTGCAGCACACCAAGAAGTCTATGAAAAGAAATAAAAAAAACAAAATACATGATAGTGGGCGGACCAAACCAAACCCACTATGAAAACTTAAAGTTAGATAGACTGAGTCTATATCTAACAAACTCATGACTCACAATAGTAGGCATATGCTCCCACCAAGTAAACATATCAAAAGACCAAAAGAAGCTAACCTATCAGCACATCTATACCTTTTCTAAACATATTCTATTTGTTATACTAAACACTATTTAATTACTATACAAAATCAGATTACATTATTGAGTATTGGGTTTGTAATGATCTTTCAACTAAAGTTGATGTATTTAGCCAAACCATACAATTTACCAACCAATGTAATGCACGTTGCCAAAAATGGCTAGGCAGCTTTTACATGTAGTTACTATGACAATCATATATCATGGTGATGGTATTAAAATCAAACAACCCCAAATTAGCATTTAGGATTCAAGGATGTGGATGCTTTACGAGAATTAATCAAGTGCCATTCATCAGCTTTTTTGAAGAAAACAGTGTTAGATTTCTTTTAGAAAGGGCATTTTCATCATAATAATTTTCCCCCATTAAGTTAATATGTGATGTCAAGTATTAATAAAGGTGGTTTTCTTTCAGAATTGAATTTACAACAGCTCCTATTTCCAACATGCACAAGATAGATAAGTCTGTTTTTTATCCAATATTTAAGCCCAAGCAGCTAGAGAGAGGAACATGTTAAATAAATAATATAAAAAATCATGCGCATGTCCTAGAGTTGTCATAGTAACTCAACCTAACTCACTTATGTTGGCTCACCACAGGATGCGAAAAGGAGAGTCAACCCAACCTGGTTCACCTTTCTAATGAGCTAGAAAAAAAACATAACCTGGTTCAACCTACCATAGGTTTGTATTAGAGATATTGTATTAGCTGTGTATTCAGATTAATGCATATTTTACATTTTCTTTCATTTCAATGTAGTTACATAATTACATTACATTCTGTTTAGCTTTTCTATTTTAGTTAGTTACAGATTACAAGTTAGCTACAGGTGGTTACAGTGCTGACTCAGAATTGTATCACACTTAGAACTAGATATAGCTATCTGTTGTAATCACAGTTTTCATGAATTAGATTTAAATTTTCTCAATCCTCACATACTTTTCTTTTCTTCTCTTTACTCCTATCTCTCTTTCTCCTAAAAGTTGGTTGGTTCTCCTAAAACAAAAAAAAAAAAAAGAAGGAAAACTAGTGAGGAAAACAGGAAAAAGAATAAAAAACCATTATAATGATGCAAATATTACCGTTCCAAACTTTATAACCCCAATTTTATGAAAAAAAGAAAAGTGGGTTAAGTGGGTCAACCAAACTTCAACCTACTTTGACCCATGGATTAAGGGAGCCAACTCATTTTAACATGAAAAAAATGAGCCAACTTTTGACCAACCCCGCCAACTGTTAGTCAGGCTAAAGCATCTTGACTCATGAACCACAATTCACATTGACCTGTCTACTGTGCCCCATCTAACATCTTAAGATTATAAAAGCTAGTTCAGAATAAAAACCGTCAGGATTTAAAGGATCATTAACAGATAATATACTCCATCAAAGCACTAATAAAGTTCCTTCTACAATACCCTTCCTAATAGTGAGCATATTTCCCAAAGGCTTTCTTTTACAAAGTACTAAAACACTAATAAATGGTTGCAAATCACAACAGAAAGAATTTAAACATAAAGGCAGCCAAAGAAATAAATGTATTTCAAAATCTTAAAGAGCCATTTGGTTTAAGAAAATTATTTCTGCATGCACTTTCTTTCACGTTTTCAAAAATATAAAGCAAAGAGTGACAACTTTTTTTAATTTTCTTTTATCATTCTTTGTTTTCACTTTTTTCCTATTTAAACTTCAGAAAACAGGAAACATGGTATAAACAGAAAAGAATGGGAATAAAATTCAAAATTATATTAAATAAGACATGGATGAACCTACTTTGAGCAAATTGTTGATGATGGGCAATGGTTGAACATTTATTTTCATAGAGTTCATCAAAGTTTTGGGGAGACTTATAATCTGTAACATCAAAACATGCAGTTGCACCAGAACTATTATCCTTTAATAACGAATCCACAAAACCAGATCTATGATCTTTCTCACTGTCTTCTAGATTGCTTGATGATTCCCCTGTAAGTTATGAAATGTCATATCTTCTATACAAAACTTCGTATATATGGTTAAATACCTAACACCAATAGCTTGATAATACTTATATTAGAGATTGATAAAAATTAAAGTTTTCATGCAATAAAATGTATACAACTAATTATTTACAAACAAAAAATTGATTAGATAAAAAAAAGCAACCTTCCATCCACTTCAGAATAAGAAATGCATAAGGTTCTGAAATTGTGAGATGAACTGGGATCTCAGGAAACAGTTTGTACAATGCATATGCTGCCACTTTATTCTGTGCATCCTGAAATCAGGTAAAGATTTGCAAACAATGTAAGGAAAGATAACAAGAATTTGTTAACATATAATTTTATGTCTTAAATATGTTTTAGTCCACCAAATTGGGGCACTTTCTTTTGGTCCTCTAGTTAAAAAATTCCACTTCCTTTTGCGAAATGCAATTTTTAGTCCTAAGATTAGACAATGTTCATGATGTTGATGATGTGGCAAATGCTGGTTTACTTAGCGTTTGCCACATGGATTTAATTGAGTCACATGGTTTTTTGAAAATTTATTAAATGCTTATATATGTTTTTAGTCCTCCAAGTTGGGGCAATGTTTCTTTTGGTCCTCCAATTAAAAAATTTCTTTTTTAACAAGCATGAGCAACACCCAAATCACACCCTATAAATGGGCTTCAGGACCCTCTAGATTCTTGGGTGAAGATGGAGAGGGACAGGTAGCAACTGAATTAGAGGGAAGGGACAACAGAATGAAAAACATAACAGAATGGACATGTGATATAGGGGAATTGCAGGACCGATTCAGGAATCAAGCAAGAAAGCATTATTAGGCAGTGAGGGTAATCAAAATGGGGGAATGAAAATGGGAGGTTTTAACTGATTAGGAAAGTGATTTCTCAGACTTGGGAAATTTCTTCTTCTCTGTTTCATCATTTTGCGAGAAATGTTGCTCAGTTACATTGTCATTTCAATTCCTTGACAGTTCCAGAAATTACCTTGAAAAAAGAACTCATTCTCAATCCACAGAAATCATCAATATATATTTCTCTTTCTTCTATTTTTTATACTGTTTTCTATTAATACATATATATATATATATATATAGAGAGAGAGAGAGAGAGAGAGAGAGAGTTTAGAGTATAGAGTTCAATCTACTTGACCTTCTGAAATTTTACCTACAGACAACCTATATTTCATGCCAGAAAAAAACAAAAAAGAAAAAGTTGCCTAACAAAATAAGTTCTGATCCCTCTCAAGTACCCAAAAAAACCTTCTATATCTACAGAAGCATGGAGATGACAAGCTTAAGGCAACTTCATTTTGATTTTGATGACTCACCTCAGCAGATTCAACAGTTTCATTTTGATCCGGCAACTGAAGTGTGACCAATCCCCCAGCTTTTCGATTTTTGCCCCTCCCACTGGCTTTACGCAATATACTTACAGTATAAGAGAAACTCTTTCCTCTACCAACAATTTTATCGAACTTTGGAGCCTCCCACCCTGATTTCTGGCATAGTTGATGAAGGACAGCCTTTGGAATCTTTTGAGGGTCCCCCTAACAGTATGAAAATTATAACATGCAGGAAATAACTACTGTCAGATCATAGCAAGAACAAACACAAAAAATGTTGACCACCTAATTCTAAGAAACAACATAGTTATTTCAAAATCACTATTTTATGAAGGAGAATTCACTAAGCTGAAGAGGAAAAAGATTACAAGGAAAGGAAGGTAAGATTAAGGAATCTTCCTAAGCAAAAGAGAAAATCAGTGGAGCAAACCTGCAGAGTTCCTAATCATAAATGTCAGTGAAATCACATTTTGATTTTCACCAAAAGCCAAATATCTAATCGTATCCCAAATCAAGAGTTTTAAATTTAAATGTAAGTTCTTATGGCATTTTACTGGTTTCAAAAATCGAAAAACTATATGCATAAAGGTATATAGCATGAAAATCAATGAAAATATCCCATCCACCTTGATTGATATATTAACTTTATTTGAAACAAATATCCATGCGTGAATTTTCCCCCTCCCTCTCTCTACCTATACACAATTATTGCATTTCCTCAAACTTTTGAGAGCAACCGGAAAACACAAACAGCATTAAACTCCATTCATCAAGAAACATCAAATGCAGAGCCTAAAAATTACCTTCTTCCAAATGCCTTCTAGTTTATCCAAATTTTTCTCAGATAGTCTTCTAATTTCTTCTTGTTTCTGTACTTTCAAAATATCAGGAGGTAATATTTCACTAGATGAATCATCTTCCAAGAAGAAACCACCAAGCTCAACATCTCCAACCTCCCCTTGAGCTGAATTTTTTTCCACAGGTACAAGTGGTGAACCAGACTTAACAAGATGCTCCACCATGCTATGGTTCTCAGGATCACTTCCATCAACTTTTGTTTCGTCAGAAGCCAATCCTTTGATATCACATGGAGTTTTTTCTTTAAAGCAATCAACAGGCTCATGACCTGTGGATGCTCTCTCAGATTTGAAGTTACAACTGATTTCATGCTCATGTTCTAAGGACAAATTGTCAACTGATAATCCTGATCAATGTATTAAACAATCAAATGAGACAATTACAGTTCACAAAAAAATATTGAAATAGAAAATGAAATCAAACTAACCTAGAGCATCCAACTCTTGCTTCAGTTTACGGATGATATGGCCTGCCTGCTCCTGGCGTTTTTTTTCCCCTTTTTCTTTGGCTTTTGTAGCCTCTAATCTTGCAGCAAGATACTCCTTCGCAATCACATCATAAGGCCTAGGTTCACAGGGCTATCGAGACAAGAGACAGAGGTTAGCTCGTAATCAAAGGTTAAGCTCCTTAACTTCGCAATAAACAATGTTACAACATAATTCCACAGTTAATAGGAACCAAACAATATGAAGATATTGAACTTTCCATCCTCTAATGAAGATGGAGACCTATAAGATTATCAGCATATCATACTACCCAGAAAAATTTACTGTGTAAGTGAATAACCACTTAAAGTAAGAAGCTCCATCAATTCAATGTCATTAAAAATGGCATATAGGAAAAGCCAATGAACCTAACCGTTTATTGTAGAAATTATCATGCATTTAATAAAAAACAACTACTAGATTGATAAGAAATTAAAGCAAGAATCAACTATAACCAAAACATGATGTAAAAACGAAAAAAAAAAATGACTATTGAATACCTATAACTATGGGTGTAAACTAGAATTTGTAATACCTAACCAAAAGTTATACTCCCTCTTATCTCTTTTTTTTTAAGAAACAAATAACTAACTCATTAGTACCAACCAAAAACATTTAAATCAAGGCTTACAACTTAATTAAGTTTTAAGTATCTGATAAATTTGAAATTTGAAATTGAGTCCCTATTAAAAAAATTTGTTCTATTGAATGCTCTAACTATTTTTTTATTTTCATAAGTACCCTGCCATTTGATTTTTGGCGCCTATAGGATGGCGTGACCATTACTTTTATCTTCTCGTCTCCAACTCATCAATCAATTTGCTCCTTCCTCTTCCAATCACCTCCAACTCACCGATCAACCTGTTAATTCCCTCTCAAGAGCAAGTTCACTAACAAGTTGGAGGAGATTGGAAAGGGAGGCGCGTGTTGATATGCAAGTTGGAGACAAGAAGAAAGAAGTAATGACTATGTCTCCTTGACGGAAAAATCAAATGACAGAATACTTAAACGAAAATAAAAAATATTGAGCACTCAATAAACAAAAAAAATTTGGTATAGATTTAATTGAAAATACTCAAATTTATAAGGTATTTAAAACATAATTAAGCCTTAAATCAATTAATTTTAATTAAAAATATCATAAATCAAACTCTTTTTAGCTCCTCCAAATTCTTTTACCAATATGGTTCTTCAAAATGATAGTGATTTGCCAAATCCTCTTGCTAAGATTGAGAAGAACAAACACAAACTCAAGTGTCTTGTTCAGTCCCCAAACTCTTTCTTCGTGGATGTTAAGTGCCAGGTTGCTTTAACATAACGACTGTGTTTAGCCACTCTCAAATTGTTGTTGTATGTGGGAACTGTAAGACTGTCTTGTGCTAGCCAACTGGTGGACAAGCAAGGCTAACATAGGGATGCTCCTTTAGGAAGAAGGGAGATTGAAGGTCGTCATCTTTTTTTGTTTGAGTGGAAAGTTTCATATTTGCCTTCTCTTGTCTTAGTTATGATTTGGTTAATTTTGTTATATTGGATGAGTTGAGCCCACACATTATCAAGACATTAAGGATTTTAAAAAATTAATGGTAAGTGATTTTACGCCTAACTTAATCTCGTAAATTTTACTTGCAAGGTAAGGATTACACTCCACTTATATATTATAATATTCATAGTTAATGTGGGATCTCTAACACACCCCCTCACGTTGAGGAATGAACACCTCAAGTGTGGGGAATTAGATCTTTGAGGGTAGCCTAACAGGAGCCCAATAGTGGGTGGAACAATGGCCCAATAAACTTGACTATGATAGGCTCTGAATGGCTTTGATACCATCTTAGTGAGTGGGTTTATGCATAACTCAACCTTAAAAAACCGTCGGTTTGTAAGGTGAGGATTACACCCTACTTATATATTATAATTTAGTCTACAAATATGGGATATGCAACAAATACCTATAGAACTAAAATATTTAAAGGATGGAATATATAGGTAATGAAACTAAGGGTACGCTTGGACAAACTTCTCCATTAAGGACTTCTAGGAGAGAAAAATAAAATAAAAAGTATTAATTTCTCCGTAAGTTAAAATTAGTTTATGCACAAGCTAATTTGCTAAACTTCTCTTGTATAAACTTTCCCAATTTTTATATTCATCTTGTACATAAACTAATTTCAACTTTATGGAGAAGTTTATCCAAATGTGTTCTAAGTTAATCATTCTTAATTCCAAGTCTCCTTTTTTTCCCACCAATGATTGTGGCTTATATTGTTAAGCAACATGACCAAATATCCATTTGGTGTTCCTCGTGCCAAAAACTACTCCAATAATTGTCATTAAGGATGAACAAATCAACTTGCAGAGAGAATGAGTAACTGTCTCGCTAAGATAGAATCCACCACAAAATAAGAGTATAAAAGGAATTTACCAAATAAAACATCAGACAAATGGGTCTACTTTTCTAGTAATTAGGACCAAAAATAATACACTCAGTATTTCTATTATAAAAAGGACCAGAGGGGATACTAAACAATGGAAATAGATGGGGTTGAGCTTGGGATCAACATCCAAAATGTTTAGGCATTGTTAATCTTCAAGAAAGAGAGAAATACCTTTTTTGTGGCTCTATTTCCAATAAAAATGTCATCTTCCCAAGTATCAGATTCATCCTGCAAATACCACATTATTAAGGCTCTCAGATTAATTAATTTCAAATTCCTATTTTAGGTTATGCTTGGAAGACCATTATCATTTACACGAAAAACCTAATACATTCAAGCACAACCTACAAGAAGCATTCATAGGCAGTGATGTACGGACTCAAATTACCTCTTCCTGTAGCTCCACGTATTGTCTGATCCAATCTGCCTGAGATGGTAGACAAGAATCTAAAGTGTCATCATCCCACTGTCTCTTGATTAAAACTGATGATTCTGGAGCATCTTCCTTAGTTCTAATAGATGAATCCACGGCCGGAGTTGAATTGTTCGGTTGATTTGATATAACACCAACAGAACCCCCTAACAAGGCATAACAGTTATATGATCACCGACCAAAAGTCCAAAAAGTGGATGAACTCAAGAATATTATTATTATTATATAATAAAGGGGATTACTAATACACCTTCGTTATAATTGGATGTTCCAGTAGAAAACTTGAGCGGAAGTTCATTTCCCGGCAAATTCAAACATAACCAATCAAGAGCTGATTCAAACGTAGCAGCTTCCTATAAATTACAATGAAACAGAGAATGAATTTTAATGTCGAAAAAAAATTGAAATTCCATAGTTCCATGCTCAAGATGGATTGGGAGCATCGTACCCTGAGAGCAGAGAGAGCAAGCTCAATTTGATGGTTGGTGAAACCTTCGCAAGAAAGTTTATCGTAAACGGCTTTGAGCTTCTTTGCCTTTTGGGCCTTGGTTAGAGTATCGTCCGTCGCAGTGGCACTGACAGCCGCAGGAGTTGAGCGGCCTGAGTTGAGCAAGAGGCGGCGGAGGCGGTTCTCATTTTCGGCCGAAATTTGAAGCCTCGGACCTGATTGCGCCTTTGCATTCTGCTTGTTCTTTTTCGGCGCCATCTTTACTTCAATGTGAAATGTGTTTTGCACGATCAAACATTTGAGTTTTTCTTTCCCTTCCAATGCGCCATTCGCCAGTTGGGCTAAATTTTTATTTTTTTTCTTTTATCCAGTTAATAAAATCCATCATTAAAATTTAAAATGTTAAAATTTCGACTCTCAACTTTTAAGATCAATCGAATATTGTTCTTCAATCAAATCAGAGTCATGTCAGTGTGATTTACTATTACATTACTGACTATTTCACATCGTTATTTAGTAAAAAAATAACTGCTATCATTTAATTTTAATTGACTAAGTTATTAAAAATTGTATTTTTTAAATAAAATGTAATTGTTATTTCTATACTTTTTGTATTGGATAAACCTCAGACATTGGCATTAGAGATTGCCATCAGACACTGACATCGGACATTGAATTGAATATTGGTGGTCTGGTCGCGATAATGGGTCACGTAAGCGGGGTCCCAGAAAAAGTAATGAGCTGACACCTAGATATAAGAAAGACCTAAATCACAGGAGGGTTCGTGCATATGGTGTGTATAATACATTCAGATCTACCACAAGTAAGTATTTCCTGGAGGCGTCAAGGCCCATGAGCACTAGGGTTTCCAGGGAAAGTTGCATGCATGACACATGAATAATTAAGGCACCTATAGAACAGATGGCCCCGCAACGCTGGTGCATGAGTTGGTACCCTGGCGGCCATACTGTTAACATTTTGCACTCCATAAGAGGAAAGTCTTGTGCGGCGGTTGCGTTAAGATTGTGCAACACACAGTAGGATGTCTTCCTAGTAACCCTAATTTCACTTGAGGAAAGGTCCTCGTGGGACAGGGAAGTTAACCTAAAAATAGCCTATAAAAGGGAGTTGAGATCCCTAGTAAAGGTATGTCGTTTCTAACACTGAAATTGTTTTACTTATACATTGTTCTTTAGCTCAGTACTGACTTGATCGTCGGAGTGCAATCAACAGGTAGAGCCCCCTCTGTTTCAACGGAGTCGTTCTCCAATAACCAGGTGTGAGCACAGAAACCACCGTGAGAGGAGGAGTCGCCGCCCATCTTCGAGGTCAACAGCGGTTAAGTCAACCGGCGAGAACACTTTTTATCTATTATCATTTTAGGTTACTTTTTTTAATTAGGAAAAGAGAATCTGAGAATTTAATTAGGATAAGATATCTAGAATGTAGACAAAGTTTATTGAAGGTTTCATGCATATGAGAGAATTTTTATTTTTTTTAAATGTTAAAAATGTAAATTTACAAATTTACATGTATCATTAAAAATAATTGAAAAAGAGAACAAGAGACATTTTTTATAAATTTTAATTATACAAATTTTATATAATATTTTTGATACAATTAAATAATTATTTTTAAAAAAAATACAAATTCATTAACATTGATAGAATATATAAAATTGTCATAAAATGATTTATAACTTGTCAGCACAAACACAAGCTCTCTCAAGACACTATTCTTTAGGTTAATATTGTATTCACTCCATGCTATTTGTTACTTCGGCCTTATAATCAACATAAATTTAATTTCAAATTTGCATGTTGCCTTTTTCTTTGATACAACTCTCAAAACAGGGGTTACATTTGTCTCTCACCCAATGGTAAAATGTATATATCTTAGCATGTTATCTTTCATGAAGATTTGTTTCCATATAATCTGCCTGAATATAAATTTCATTCTTCTGTTACTAATATTTTTGCATCAAACTGTTCAAATCATGTTCTTATTGTGCTTGACTCACCTATTGATATTCCTACTCCTCTTTTTCATCTTCCTTTTAACCCTCCTTTGTCTACTCACCATATTATTCCTTCTCCATTGGTGCCAACTTTGTTCACTAATAATGATATTGTAAATCATCATCCAATGACCACAAGATTAAAGGCAGGTATTTTCAAACCAAAAGTTTTTAATACTAAAATTGTTTTACAATCTCATGTCCATACATCTGTCAACGAAGCAATATCTTCTCCTTCCTAGTTTCAAGCAATGAATGATGAATACATTGTTCTTCTCAACAATCACACTTGGTCCCTCACACCTCTTCCAGTTGGTGTTAAATCTGTTGGATACAACAAGATATTTAAAAACAAGTATCATGTGGACGGTTCCTTTCAAAGACACAAATCACGTCTTGTAGCTAAAGGATTCAATCAAACAACAGGTTGTGACTATAATGAAACATATAGCCCCGTTGTAAAGCCTTTCACCATTCGCTTGGTGTTATCACATGTTGTCTCTATCGCATGACCTATCCATCATATAGACGTGAATAATGTGTTTTTGAGTGGCGATCTTAAAGAGTATGTCTATATGACTCAACCACCAGGTTTTGTGTCTCACTCTCCACACCTTGTTTGTAAACTTCATAAAGCTCTGTATGGCTTAAAGCAGACTCCCAGATTTTGGTTCCAAAAGCTAAGTACAAACCTTCGATTTTCACTCTACCAAAAGTGACACGTCTCTGTTTGTTCAATTCACTTTTGCATATACTATTTTCGTCTTCATATACGTTAATGTCATTATTATCACATTTTCCTCCTTATAAGAAATACAAAAACTCATCTCCAAACTCAGCTTTTGCTTTGCTCTCAAGGATCTTAGCCATTTCCATTACTTTCTCGGTGTTGAAGTTAGGCACCATCATCATGGTGGTCTCCACTTATCGCAGCAAAAATATATCATTGATCTTCTTCACCGCACCAGCATGCAAGCTGCCAAACCGCTACCCACACCCATGCAGACTAACCTTCATTTACAGAAAGATGTTTCTTCTGCTATGCATGACCCCTTTATGTTTCGGTCTGTTGTGGGAGCACTACAATATATTCTCATCACTCATCCAAAATTGTCATATGCAGTGAACAAAGTATGCCAATTCATGCACAACCCTCAAGAACACCACTGGAAGGCAGTGAAATGCATTCTTCGTTACCTTGCTAGCACGAGTTCTCATGGCTTGTTTATTCAACATAGTCCTACCATAGATGTTCGTGCTTTCAATGATGTTGACTAGGCAGTGACATTGATGATAGGAAATCTACTATTGATTATTGTGTTTATTATGGACTCAATAACATTGTTTGGTCATCACACAAACAACGTGTTGTTTCACGTAGTAGTACTGAAGCAAAATATTGTAGTATAGTTGCTGCTCTAACTAAAGTCATCTAGCTACAATCTCTCCTACATGAGCTCCATATACCATCCAAGCAAACACAGTTGTTATCAGACAATCTGGGAGTTGTATTACTCAGTGCAAATCCTATACTACATTCATGTTCCAAACATTTTGAATTAGATATTCACTTTGTTAGAGATTATGTTCAATAGAAAAAAATTGTTACTTCACCTTCCTGTTAGGTTCCAAGTAGCTAATATACTCACTAAGCCCATCTTTAGACTTTCCTTCTTAGATTTTAGACGTAAACTTATGGTTGGTGTTCCACCCACATAAGTTTAAAGGTGTTAGAATTGTAGGCCTTAAACAAAAGGGGGGGTGAATTGTTTGTAAAAGATTTTCGCAAATATTGAAGGTATAGAGAAAGCCAATGAAGAATCAAAGAGAAAGAAACCAAGTTAGCCAAGAAACAAATATGTTTTATTATGTTTCCAGAAAATCAACCGGTTGTTTATGCGATTCAACCGGTTGTTTTTATCAACGTTAATAAAAACAAACCAAAACAGATTTAAATGAGATTAAGGATAGAAAGAATCACACAACAAATTTATACTAGTTCACTCTTCTCCAAGAGCTACATCCAGTCCCTAGAAACCACTGGTATTCCACTAAGCAATCAAATAACCTTGATTACAAACCACACACCAAAGAGCTGAGCTTGAACCCTTCAAGAACACACACCATAGATCACATAACACCATCTGGATTTGCACAAAACACATTTACACAAAAGTACAATATGTTAGAATATATGGCCTTAAACAAGACGGGGTGAATTGTTTAAAGGAGGTTTTTGAAAGCTTTTTCAGGTTTAATGAAATTTTATGTATAAATCCAAAACAGGAATCAAGTTGGCTTAGAACATCAACAATTATACAGCAAAGCAATAGAAAAACAATCGGTTGTTTCTTCAAAAACAATCGGTTGTTTCTTCAAAACAATCGGTTGTTTATATCAGTTGAAAAATCAAACAGCTTAAAACAGAATTTAAAGGAGTTCAGAGTAAGAGAGAATCACACAAACAGTTTATACTAGTTCACTCTTAAGTCAAGAGCTACATCCAGTCCCCAGAAACCACTGGGTAAACCATTATGTAATCAAACCAAATTACAAAAACACAACACACCAAAGTAGTGACCTTGAACCCCTCAAGAAACACACTACCTTTAGCAAACCACACCAAGAGTATTGATCTTGAACACCTCAAGAACACACAACACTCTTTGGCAACACAACACCAGAAATACAGAAGGTTTAGAAAGGATTACACCTGATCATAGTACAATCTGAATTGAATACAATTGCAATCTTATTCCACTCTCACTTGAAAATCCAAAGCTTGATGTGAATCTTAAAATCTCAAAAACAAATATGTCAAACTGAATTTCTTAAAACTTTCTCCTCCTTTTTTGAAAACATAAACAAACCATTTATATTTTCCAAAGATTGGTCAAAGCATTTAATGAAGGAGCGTATTCAGTTAGAAAACATTTAAAACAGATTCACCATTCAAAACTTAATTTTGTTAGGATTTTCAAAGAAACAATCGGTTGAAATCACGAAACAACCGATTGTTTTGGTTTAACAATTAAGTCAACCAAACCAAACAACTTTCAACCTTGTTTAAAAACTCCTAAGAGTAAAACAACCATTTGATACGACAAAACAACAGGTTGTTTTTCACTTAGTTGGAAAAACACTTAATTTCAAAAAGGTTTTAATTCACATTAGTTTTAGATTCAAAAAGGGAGTGGATCACACTTTATTCTACCCAGATCCCACCCAAACACAACAACAACACCAGCCTTCCATCAAACATCTTAGATTTGGATTCTACAAAGCACTTGATCACTCTTGATCAACTTCAAGAGAGAAAAGGATTGATCACACCTGATACAATCACAAATTGAATTCAAAAGTTACAAAAGCAATCTTGGAGAAACTGATTTGAGAGATTTAATCTTATATCATTACTATCAGGAGTGTAAAAAAGATTATTTAAACTCCAAAAGGTTGTTAAAAACATTTAATGCAAGAGCCAAATCAGTTTAGAATCAATTAAAACAAATTTACCAATTTGTTAAGGATTTTCAAAAAAACAACTGGTTTGTTAAGGATTTTCATAGTTGATGAGGGGATCTCTAACACACCCCTTCACGTTGAGGAATGAACACCTCGAGTGTGGGGAATTAGATCTTTGAGGGTAGCCTAACAGGAGCCCAATAGTGGGTGGCACAATGGCCCAATGAACTTGACTATGATAGGCTCTGAATGGCTTTGATACCATCTTAGTGAGTGGGTTTATGCATAACTCAACCTCAAAAAACCTTCGGTTTGTAAGGTGAGGATTACACCCTACTTATATATTATAATTTAGTCTACTAATATGGGATATGCAACAAATACCTATAAAACTAAAATATTTAAAGGATGGAATATATAGGTAATGAAACTAAGGGTACGCTTGAACAAACTTCTCCATTAAGGACTTCTAGGAGAGAAAAATAAAAGAAAACTTTTTAATTTCTCCGTAAGTTAAAATTAGTTTATGCACAAGCTAATTTGCTAAACTTCTCTTGTATAAAATGTTAAAATTTCGACTCTCAATTTTTAAGATCATTCAAATATTGTTCTTCGATCAAATCAGAGTCATGTCACTGTGATTTACTATTACATTACTGACTATTTCACATCGTTATTTAGGAAAAAAAAATAACTGCTATTATTTAATTTTAATTAACAAGTTATTAAAAATTGTTATTATGTAAATAAATTAGGCTCACTTCGGGACCCAAAATAGCAGGATAGGTTAGAATAGGTGTATATAGCATAATATGGGGTGTAGTTATCATTTTAGCTTGTGTCTAGTCCTTTAGAAAGGAAATTTGACCTAGTTTCTAGAAGGACAAGTCTAAGGTACGGTTTTGACTTAGTCAAACTCTAAAGGCAGCCCTCACACTTTTACCATCCTACTTTTGCCCTTCTTGCCCACCAAACCACTCATTCCTGTAAATAGGGTGTCTTACTCCTTGTATTTTCAAGTTCAATTATATAGAAGAAGGAAAACTCTGCACAAATTGTGTGAGGATTGCTTCTCTAGCAATAGGTCTTATCTTAAGTGAGTTTGAGAGCTCTCAAGTGGTGACCCTCTACACTCATCTTGGAGGAAACCACACTCCAAGTGTCGTGTCCACTCTTTTTTCATCACCATAAGTTTTTTTCCTTCATCCTTTCTTCCATTTTCCATTACACCTTTATCTTTGTGTTGGTATTCTTGTTTTGCTTCATTTCCATTTTGGTTTCCTTCCATATCTTGTGTTTCCTTTCATGTCTTTTACATTCCGCACCATACATCATGTTCACCCTATTATGTGATTTTCCTATTTGCCTTTGGAAGTGAACCTTCACACTTACTTAACCACTTGGTTAACTTCGTGTCCAGTGGGGATCTTTCCTAGGTTTCACCATATTATTGCTAAAATCTCAATCATAAGTAAAGTGTCACCTCTAAAATGGAACCATCTAAAATCAATTCACATCATGTGGTTATCATCAAAGCTTTGGTTTTTTTTAGCATATTTTCTTTGAGTTGATTTGGCACTTTACTTTTCTTGCACCTTTAAATTTTTGCCTTTACATTCAAGCAAAATTAAATTCAGCCTTTACTTTCTTGCTTTTTCAATTCGGCATTCTCTTTATTCAATAGTTTTCCATTCGCTTTTGAATTTTATTTTGTGTCCAATTTTCTTTCTTACCTCTCGGTTAGTTGTTGGTTGGGTATGGTTGGTCTTTAAATAAAGACCAACAGGTTTTGGGAAGGGGAGTTTTTAGTATTAGATTTTGACAACATGAATAGTCTTGTGAGAAAGGGAGGTTGTTCCCTTTGAAGGCTTTTCTTCCTGTAACAATGAACCACAACAAACAGAGGAATTTTCAGAGTTCTATCTCTGTCTTTGTGTTTCTTGATTTCCTTTTACTAGGTTCCTAACATCATGTCACTAAAGACTCAAAGATTTTCTCACACAAACAACCCTACCCTGGCAACAATGATCTTAAACTAGGTAATGGTCAAGGTATGCACATCTTACACACAGGGTCTGGTATCTATACTGCTTCACACACGCATATTGGTTTTAACTTCACAACTTGTTGCATGTCCCTACTATAACTAAGAATCTCATAAGTGTTGCTTAATTTGCCAAGGATAATAACGTTTATTTTGAGTTCTTTCTTAACTTATGATATGTTAAACATCAAAACACTCATCATATTTTACTGAGTATTTAAAGATGGTCTTGATGTGTTTCCTTCATTCACCGATTCCAATGCCTACACTGTTAACTATACTTCTTACAAACCTTTTATTCCTCAATTACAACTATGGCACAATAGACTTGATCATTGTAATTTTTCTACTATTAAACAAATATTGAATGCTTGTAACATTTCTTATACGTCTCACAAATATTTATGTGATTACTGTATTCATGGAAAGCTTCACCAGCTTCCTTTTCATAATTAGAACACACAATACACTAAACCTTTACAATTAATTTTCGTTGATATTTGGGGTCTTGCTCTTGTTTGTGCATCAAATGGTGCTAGATACTATATTTCCTTTTTAGATGCTCATACTAAATACACGTGGTTATTTTTGTTGCATCATAAGTCTCAAGCTTTAAATACTCTTATTTGTTTCAAACAGTTTGCTGAAAATCAAACAGGATTTAAGCTTTGTGCAATTCAAACTGATAATGCTAAAGAATACATATGATTTAAACATTTTACTTAAAATTTTGGAGTCCTTCGTCGCTTTACTTATCCTCACACACATGAGCAAAATGGCTCCATTGAACGTAAGAACAGACACATTTCTGATAAGGGGTTAACTCTTCTTGCTTTTGCATCTCTACCCATTAAATTTTAGGGTGAAGCATTCACCACTGCCATACATATCATAAATATATTGCCTACCCATGTTCTTTTAAATAAATCTCTGCATGCTTTAATGTTTCAAAAAGAACTTGATTATACAATGTTGAAAACCTTTGGTTGTGCTTGCTATCTATTACTTCGGCCTTATAATCAACATAAATTTGATTTCAAATTTGCATGTTGTCTTTTCCTTGGATACAACTCTCACAGCAGGGGTTACCTTTGTCTCTCACCCAATGGTAAAATGTATATATCTCGGCATGTTATCTTTCATGAAGATTTGTTTCCATATAATCTGCCTGAATATAAATTTCATTCTTCTGTTACTGATATTCTTCCATCAAATTGTTCAAATCATGCTCTTACTATGCTTGACTCACCTGTTGATATTTCTACTCCTCTTGTTCATCTTCCTTCAGACCCTCCTTTTTCTACTCACCATATTACTCCTCCTCCATTGGTGCTAATTTTGTTCACTAATAATGATACTGTAAATCATCATCCAATGACCACAAGATCAAAGGCATGTATTTTCAAACAAAAAATTTTTAATACTGAAACTGTTTTACAATCTCATGTCCCTACGTCTATGAACGAAGCAATATCTTCTTCTTCTTGGTTTCAAGCAATGAATGATGAATACATTTCTCTTCTCAACAATCACACTTGGTCCCTCACACCTATTCTAGATGGTGCTAAATTTGTTGGATGCAAGTCGATATTTAAAAACAAGTATCATGCGGACGACTCCTTTCAAAGTCACAAAGCACGTCTTGTAGCTAAATAATTCAATCAAACAACAAATTGTGACTATAATGAAACATACAACCCCTTTGTAAAGCCCTCCACCATTCGCTTGGTGTTATCATGTGTTATCTCTGCTGCATGGCCTATCCATCAAATTGACGTGAATAATGTGTTTTTGGATGGCGATCTTAAAGAGGATGTCTATATGACTCAGTCACCAAATTTTGTGTCTCACTCTTCACACTTTGTTTGTAAACTTCATAAAGCTCTGTATGGCTTAAAGTAGGCTCCCAAATCCTGGTTTCAAAAGCTAAGTACAACCCTTCAAACCTTCGGTTTTCATTCTACCAAAAGTGACACGTCTTTGTTTGTTTAGTTCCCTTCTGCATATAAAATTTTTGTCTTAATATACGTTAATGACATTATTGTCACAATTTCCTCCTTATAAGAAATTCAAAAACTCATCTCCAAACTCAACTTTTGCTTTTCTCTCAAGGATCTTGGCCCTCTCCATTACTTTCTCAATGTTGAAGTTAAGCACCTTCATCAAGGTGGTCTCCACTTATCGCAGCAAAAATATATCATTGATCTTCTTCACCGCACTAGCATGCAAGCTGCCAAACCGCTACCCACACCCGTGCAGACTAATCTTCGTTTACAGAAAGATGTTTCTCCTGTTATGCACGACCCCTCTATGTTTCGCTCTGTTATGGGAGCATTACAATATATTCTCATCACTCATCCAGAACTGCCATATGCAGTGAACAAAGTATGTCAATTCATGCACAACCCTCAAGAACACCACTGGAAGGCGATGAAACGCATTCTTCGTTACCTTGAGCACCGACCAGTCTTTGGGCGTCGTTTGACCACTACTAATGATGGGGCCGCGTAAGGTGGGTCCCACAAGCGGCATGGGCCAGTGTCTCGCGAGGCACGTGCGCCAAGGTACCGAAGAGTGGTCAAACATCGATCACCAGGATGTGTTGATTTGTCCTCGGCATTGTAGAGAGGTCGGACATCGGTGTCTCGAACAGTAGAGCTGGGCCACGAGAGGTGGATCCCAGACCACACACCAGTTATCAGTTAGGGAGAAGCCTAGGTCACGAGAGTCCATGTGTGTGGTGTGAATGACGCGTTCAGGTGTAACACAAGTAATGAGTCACTGGAAGAGATACAACCTGTAAGGGTCACGTTCCAGGGGTGGAGCTGCACGCATGGCACGTGAGCAGCTAGGGCGCTCCCAGGACGGGTGACCCTAGAGATCAGGTGCACGAGGTGGCATCCAGGTGGTCATCCCGTCAGAGGTCGCACTCTAGTTAGGGAGCCCTACGCGCTAGGTTGCCCTAATAGTGGGTAATAGCGACACTAGGGCTCATCCTTAGAAAGCCTATTTTGGGTAGTGGAAACAGTGGAAACCTTGGACTATATAAAGGGTAGTAAGGTACACTATTCATTTGCGCCGCTTCACACACACATATTACTTTGGTGTTTCCTAGCCCTACACTGACTTGAGCGTCGGAGTGCAAACGACCTCTAGGGCGCCCTTTGTCTTTGTGATTTCAGGTGTTTGATCGTAGGAAAGGCACGAACGAAGGCACAGAAAATCGGGCGTGGGAGTATCGCGAGACGTACGAAGGCCCTCGAGTCAACCGACAGGAATGTTTCTAGAACGAGTTTTCATGGCTTGCTTATTCAGCACAATCTTACCATAGATGTCCGTGCTTTCAGTGATGTTGACTAGGGTAGTGACATTGATGATAGGAAATCTACTATTGGTTATAGTGTCTATTATGGACTCAATAGCATTGCTTGGTCATCACACAAATAACGTGTTGTTTCGAGTAGTAGTACTGAAGCAAAATATCGAAGTATAGTTGTTGCTCTAACTGAAGTCATCTAGCTACAATCTCTCCTACATGAGCTTCATATACCATCCAAACAACCATAGTTGTTCTCAAACAATCTGGGAGTTGTATTACTCAGTGTGAATCCTATACTACATTCTCGTACCAAACATTTTGAATTAGATTTTTACTTTGTTCGAGATTATGTTCAACAAAACCAAATTTTGTTACTTCACCTTCCTGTTAGGTTCCAAGTAGCTAATATACTCACTAAGCCCATCTCCTGTTATGTGTTCCACCCACATAAGTTTAAAGGGGGGATATTAGACAATTAGTTGTTACATAGTTAGTTGTTAAACTGTTTATGTTATCTCTCCCTCTTTATCACCCACACTTTGTATATATAATTACATCATGTACTCTTTCATAATGTGAACTTTCTTTTCTATATCTTTGTTATTCTAATACTTTCACTTTGTCCTTGGTTTTTTGGTTTGCATGAGAGAGTTGCTTTCCAGTACCGCTACACACCACGCCATAGTTTCACAATTTGAGTCCACATTTTCATTGTTAGATCACTACATCGTCGCCCCCACTACTCCATCATTGTTAGGGTTCCAGAATGGTCAAGATTATGAAGTTAGGGTTCCAAAATGGTTAGCATTCTGAAGTTATTATTCTCACAAAATGTTTCAAAATGAACATTTTGGGAACATATTCAAGAATGTTTACTCTGAACATTCTAGAAATGTTTCCAAAATGATCATTCCAAAACATGTTTCAAGATTTCGTTTTCAAGTTTTTGGTTTTTTCGTTTAGATTAGGAATTTAATAGATTATATTCATATTTTTATTTGTGTATTTTCAAATCATCATAGTTAGACAAGATGAGGTAGTTCTCAATCTAAACAAGTGAAACCAGTTGCCTCAATAAGACAAAGAGAATGCGGGGAACTTAACTTCATTCTTGAGGAAGACCACGAAAAGGAGAAAATTGAAGTCGATGAGCCTCGGGTGTTGGGTGTTGATGACCTTAATTCCATTTAAGATATGCATATCTTGCATTATTGATGTGGGTTGATTTTAAATTGGCACATATTTTAGGAGTTTAACTTTGGATTATGATTTTTGAATTAGCATAATACGGTGAAACTTAAAGAAGATTGTCACTGGACACAAACTTAACCAAGTGGTTAAGTGTGAATGTTCCCTTCTATAGAGTAAAGAGAAAAACACAATATTAAGGTGAAGATGATGAATGTGGAAATGAAAGAACAAAAGATAACAGTGAGCAATTAAAGACCAAATTGAAAAGAAGAGAAATTAACCAATGGAAAAGAAAAAGGGTGTAAGGAATAAAAGGAAAAGATGAAGAGATAAAAGGAGCTTATGAAAATGGAGAAGGTGATCACGCCACTTGAAATGGTGAAGAATTCCAAGATGAGTAGTGAGGAGTCGTCACTTAAAGTATACTCTACGCAAAATAAGACCCAAAATTATGAGAGCACTCATAAACTCACTTAAGCAGAGTTTTCTTACTATATTAATTCAATGTGTAAATACAAGAAGTAAGACACCCTATTTATAGGAGAGAGTGCCTTGGAGGGCAAGAGTGAAAGGAGGGGGGCAATAAAGGCAAGAAACCTTTTAGAAACTAGGTTAACCTAGTGTGCCACTCAAGCTAAGGTCAAAGTTCTAGAAACTAGGGTAAAATGAAGCAAAAGGGGCAGTGATGAAGGGTTTCTATAAGTAGGGTGAGTTGGGCTTGGCATAAGCCCAGATTATGCTAAGTACACCCTAATCTACTGAAATTAAAAGTAATGAAAATAGTTTGTGCTCAACTCCAATTATGTGAACTCTGCTCCTGGTAATCCTCTAAGGAATAATAGGCTCTGAAGCACTAGCTATGGACTAATCCTGACCTAGCCCTTGGTCTTGTGTCATGCTCCTGGTCATCCTTCTGAAAGGTTGGGCTAACTCAATGGTTGTTAATAGAATATTTATAGGCTTCATTAAACCATTTATCATATCAACAAACATCAATTTATCATTATATGTTAATATACTATCATAGGTAACCTATCAACATATCTGACAAATCGTGATTACTTTTTATCAATTTTTCTTGCCGCCTAAATGCATATTCACATGTTCTACTTCCACTAACAATTACTTTTAAGTCATTCTTATATTATTTGTATTTAACCCCTCACTAACAACATAATAATAATATATATGTATGTCTTCATTTTATTATTTATGTATTACATACAAACTTAATATGATAATAACAAATCTAAAATCATAAGCAATATTTCTTGTTTATTCCAACATCTTAGGTGGAGAATACCTACAGCATATTACAACATTATATTTTGTCCACTTTGTGTGACAAATTTATTGTATTAAAATAATTATACGCTACAAACATTTGGCTCATCTATTCTGAACGTGTCGCTCTAAAGCCTAAATTCATTATCCATTATATTAGAAGACAAAACAAAATCCATATGAAAATCATTTATATAAAAAAAAATAATGATATTGTCAACCTCATTTAATATCTCCACCTAAAATTCTTCATCTATAGTAACTTAGCCAAATTGAAATTTAAATGTAAAAAATAGCAAAATTGAATTGTTATTTTTATGTTCTAAAACACATAATTAGAAAGATATGAAAATAAGTATTTGAAATTTGTCAAACTAGAATACATATTTCACCTTCCAAATTACGTGTTTCAGAACCTAAAAATAATTATTCCAGGATACACTTTCCGAAATAACACACGAAAATGACTTCTACAAATCATTTTATATACAGAAACACTAATTTTAACCGATAGAGAAAATAATTTCACTTTCCTATTTTTCTCTTCTATAAATGCTAATTAAAAAGTTTCTTGAATAATAATATAAAAAGTGATAACTACATTTGCATCGAGACCGAGGAACAGGGTATATTTGGATATTAAATTACTGGTACAGAAATTGTTGAAAAAAGATATAAAACATTGGTACAACAAGTTCTAAGAATTAGCTTGTACTCTTATTGTTGATTACTTTACTTCTTACTGTGAAATATACATCTAAAATCTATAATATCTTAAGTACATGCCATGCATGAGGGAAAACCAGAAACAGAACAGCAGCCCTTCATTCTTGTTTCTTTTTTTCACTCATCTCAACTACTCTTCAATTAATGGGTTGAGTAGCGTTAGCTATGGACACAACAGTTGCAAGCTGGTCATTAAATAAACTCAACCCTTAGGCTTTTGCTTCAAAAGTCCGGAGAGGGAACCGCAGTGAGTTGAATTATAATTGCATTTTGCACAACAAGAATCCAGCAGTTCAATAACTTTAAGGCACCTGTCAAAATGAATGCCTTTTAGAGTTAGATGCAATGAAAACACAATGATCTCCCCAACTAAGTACTAAGTATTTAAGAAATTACATGTAATAATAAACTGCAGAACATGTGTTGGACATAATGCAAGCTTAAATAATGGTAAACTAAAAAAAACGAAACTCGATATATTTTTTAACAGACTGACCCGATGCGTTAATCTATGGTTGGAATTGCATTGCGGCAAGTAAGACTTTAGCATTTGGCATAAAAACAGACAAAAAACATTCTTTGGCATTGTCACTTTGCAAACTACAAATTGCCTTACCGAATTAGATTTTGATTTTTGAACACCTATTTGGAAAATTACGAACAACTCAATGAGAAAAATCGTTAAGGTAACATAATACTTAAATTCTAAGACAAAAGGAATACAACTGAGAACCCAAACATCAAAAGGATGTGAGGCTTGACTGAGAGACCACAACAAGGAATGAAAGCTCTATCATGCCTTTCCATGCCAACATGTTTCAGATTCTAACCGGAGATAAGGTGCCACTTAACTATTTCAAATTTAGAAATCCCAAACGGTGATTAAACAAATGAGGAGACTCGTCAGATTACATACAGTGGATTCAAATACTTAAGATAGTACTTAGTATAGACCATGCAATTCAAACCCAACTCCAACAACCTATCCCAAAATCAATTTTTGTATCAAGAAGGAACCATAACTGAAGGTTATGACATAATTTAATGATAAACTCAACTTGCTTACAGAGATTAAATTGATCAACAAACAATAAAACAATTTAGTAATAGTAAGGGAGGAAGTGGTATTTGACCAATGCCAGTGGCTTGTATTTCGGAATCATGAAGTGATGTAATGCACAGTTTCGGGTGATGACAAGTTCAAAACAAAGAGAGATTGCTATTTAGGTTATGTGAGGCACCAAAACTCAATATCCAATAAATGTGGACTAAGAGACATATAATAGCATTGTGGGAATAGGAAATAATAGAAAATGAAGAGGCTTGCAAGGTTTCCATGAGGAGAGGAACAAAGACAACACCAGTTCAGTGCATAGACCCCACACGCCAACTAGATTATTGAAAATCACAAATCTCTAAAGAATGACCCTAAATACCCACAAAATCAGATGAGACCAAACATCTGGTCCAATGTGTAACTCACAACCGAAAAGTTGTCACATCCACACTAGGAATGAACTTGGTGAGACAAGCAACAAAGCAAACAAAGCCTTGAAGGACAGTGCATAGACCCCACATACCGACAAGCGTTAGAGAAAGACAGCACGCATAAATGAGTTTTCCCACCAACATTCTATATCACTCAGAGTTTGAGAAAAGTTCACCTTAGTCTCTTTAACTTTTAATTTGAATCCATAGGACTATCAATGGGCTTGCAATTTGCCACGCCCGTCTCCTCCAAAATATCAAGAGCATATTTTCTTTGTGAAATGATGACTTCTTTTGATTGCATCTCTTCTATATAGAGAAAAATTTTTAGATAGTCTAGATCGTTGGTCAAAAGTGGCTGAATATGCTTTTTTAATTGAGCAATTCTAGTGATATCATTTCTTATAAAAACAATATCATCAACATAGACCATAAGACAAACACACTTCCAAGGAGAAGTATGACAATAAAATACTAAATGACCTGCCTTGCTCTGTTTTAATCAAAACTTTGCACAATATGATTAAATTTACGAAACCAAGCTTGGGTGATTGCTTCAAGCCATAGAGTGAACAATGTAATTTAAAAACCAAACCAAACTCCCCCCTGAGCAACAAATCCAAGAGGTTGTTCCATGTAAATTTCCTCCTCCAGATCACCACGAAGAAATACAGTGTTAACATCAAGCTGATGAAGAGGCCAATGGCAAATGACAGGCATAGCAAGGAAAAGACGAACAATACTCATCTTGGCCACAGGAGAAAAAGTATCATAGTAGTTAAGGTCATAAACCTAAGTGTATCTCTTAGCTACAAGAAGAGCTTTGAAACAATCTACCTATAGGACCAATCTTAACAGCATACACCCATCTAGAACCCACATGCTTCTTACAGGATGAAGAGGCCCAAGCTCCTAGGTACCATGTGTTCAAGGGCATGTATTTCATCAGTCATGGCTTGTCGCCATCCAATGTGACCAAGTGCCTCATGAACATTGTTAGGAATAGTAATGGTAGACAAGGAGAAAACAAAAGAGGAATGTGAAGGAGACAAACAATGATAACTTAAAAAATTATAAGGATTCTGAGTGAATCTAATACCTTTTCTAAGAGCAATAGGTCAAGCATGATCAGAGTGAGGAGAAGGCAAGGAGGACGAAGGATCCATGGTATGGGAATCCAGTGGCAGAGGATCTGAGTCACAAGGATCTTCAAGCAAGGATGAAGGAGTTATTTGGGTCAAATGCTAAAATGTGAGAAGATGTGGTGGAACAATGTCATTTGCACTGAGTTTGAGCTGAAGTTTGAAGAGAAGTAGGAATAATCAATGAATCACACAATGGTACATGAAGGACCTATTGAACAAATGAACAATGTTCCATGGAGGACAAGAAAAAAAGTGTCCTTAAATAAGGTAACATCAACAAACATATAATATCTTCTAATTGAGGGTGAATAATATTTATACCCTTTTTGGGAATGAGAATATCCCAAAAACACACTTATTAGCCATTGGATAAAACTTGTCAAGACTTTGAGAGACATTATGAACAAAATGAGTGCACCCAAACACACGATATCTTCAGTTTGCACACATAATATTTACCCTTAGGCTCGAAACCATTCGACTGACACATTAGAATCTCTTCGTCCAAGTCACCATGGAGAAAGGTCAACTTAACGTCTTTGTTTATCTAATTTTTTTTATAGCCAAAGAGAATGGATGCACATTAAGTTGAAGCAACCTGTTGTTGCCTTTATATTACTTGGTCTCTTTTGATGTGAACTTGCTATATGTTTGTGTGAGAATCTCATCTCAGTTGAGATCATCGTATAAAAAATGACATTTTCAGTTTCAAAAACATATTCTCTCTATTTAAATTTTATTTCATTTAATCACATCACGAATTTCATTATGGTATCATTTTCTAATTTTGGGTCTAGACCTGATGATCTGCTAAAATTCACAAGATTTCAACGAAGACATTGTTAATCTAGATTCAGAACAACAAGACTCTCTCCTTGGGATTTGAATCTAGTCTTGTCCTCCAATTTAGATTCACTTCTTCCACACTTGCTAGAATGTGTTCATTGTTGAAAAATTTGGGTAAAAATGCCCAACTCATGCCATACTTGAGCCTAATCATGTCAACTTCAATTTGGCTACACAGTTGCAAAACGAAATGGGATCAATGTCTAAGTATCTTAACAACGTCAGGCTATTATTAATTTGTTAATGTCTACCACAGATCTTGTTTCTCTCTTGATAAGCTAGAGGCTTCTTGAATCACAACGTCTTGCTCAAGAAGCCAAAATTTTATATGAACCCTATTGCATTAGAGGCATAGTTCCTCCTCCATCATAAAGGCCCCTTTTGTGACTAAGGTGGTGGTTTGATCGACTATATTAATATATGTTGAGATAGTAACTTGTTTCATTATTTCTATTCCTTATTTTATTTTGGTTTTCATAGGTGATCTTAGTATATTGAACTATATCTAGGATATATTAGACGTTGTTTGCTAGTAAGGTCATCTAATAGTTGCAGACATCTTTTGATAATGGGATAGTCTGATGACTCATTGTTATGTCATTTGGTGAACTAGTAGTTTCTTGTATACATTCTGTTATGTTATTTATTGTTGTGTATTTCTAACTAACATGTAGTCATTTTGTAGCCCTATATAAGGCTAACTTGTACTTGTAAAGGTATCAACAAAGTACTGATTTGTAACACATATTGGCACAATAAACGAGGCAATTATTCATCTTTATTTTGCTTTATTTATTCTTTGTTCTGCCTTCTCTATTGGTGTGATTCACAATTAGTATTGTTCTATTTCTTTCATTGTTCATTGAGCTCATTTAGGCACTAGGTGCATAACAAACTGGTATCTGAGCTCATTTCGCGTTTGTGACAAGTTCTTGCAAGATGTGTATCACATCCAAGATCAAGAAGTTTAATGAAAAAACAGTTCAAACTTATGGAGAATCAAGATGAGAATCTTGCTCAAGGAGCAATGGGTACAGACACTTCTTTTCGGAGGCACATTGCACATAGAGAGGCAAACTCCAAAGCAGATGGAGAAAAATGCTCATTTGATGATCCTTTTATTGCTATTAAACGAGGTTCTTTATGAGGTTGTGGAGGAGATGTCAAACAAACTACTTACTAACAGTTGACAATCTCTAATAAATCTATTGGAATGCTAGCACGCAAGCTTCCAGCTACAAACTCTAACATACATTTTCCTATATGACTGAACCTAGTCTTCCAATCAAGGTAGAAATCTGGTATTTCTCCTTGGTGCAAGTGTCCAGGTCAACCATTTAGAGCTCATTAATGAAGGATATTATATGCTGTAGCAAATTAATAATTTTACTTGTTACTGCACCGGATAATGGTTACATGTATTTGAAAATCATCAACCGTAAAAAATTAAGAGGCAAGACCTAAGCAGTCGTCTTACATGAGTACAAATACGAAAATCACCCTCAGCAGCTGAAACCATTGACAACTCTGGTTCCCCCACCTTGTTTTTGTTCTGGGGCCCTACTTAAAAAATGAATCCGTTATTGTAAGTAAGCCCCCCTTTTGCCTTGAAAGAATTGGGTTTCCCTGCGCCCTGAATCAATCAAAAAGCTTCTTCTTCTTTTTTAATTCATCCCATTTTATTTGGGCAAGAGGGAGGCTGTGAGTCACCTGGGCTACGGATTTGTCGGTTGGTTGATTCTCGAAATCACGGAATACACCAAAAGTTATAATCAAACAACAAAGGAAATCATTTAAAAGTTGGCATCTAATGTTGAAATTTCCTTCTCATCTACTTCCTGAAAATCAACAATGTCGAACTGTATTCTAACTAAGATATAATCTCTGTATTCTAACTAATATATAATCTCAAATCTTAAATTAGCAATTTAATATATTAGGTTCTATTGTTGAAACAACCTGAATACAGATACGTAATTTTTTATTTGTAAGGGATCTAAACAACACTTTACACAGCTAACTAATTGGTAGTTTTAGCAGCAATCATTTCATACACTTCTGGCTACTACCACCAACTAGTAAACAAGAGAGAATACTTGCAATCACAACGAAGATACTAACAAAATGAAACAAAGAAAGAGTGTCATTTTATCTTTAATTCGTTTTTCATCTTCAATATGCAACTTGTGGTTACCATGATATAAATGTTCTTCGAGACAAACTAATGAAGCAGAAACCCTCAGTTTTGCGCGACTCCTAGTTTACACCTACGCTTCAATTGACGCTTTATTTGGAAAACTGCGAGGAAATTCTATAAAACCATCACAGCAAAAAGGAATAGACAGATGGGATTTTGGATACTCGGTTCCACATCGGTAACATAAGAAACCTAATGGTTTCGCCGTTCGAGAATCAAACGAAAGTTTAAATTGAAACAATATTATAAGGAGAAAAGATGAGAGATGCAGAGAGAGAATTGATTAAAGGCGCATACTTTTGGGGAAGAAAGTTGTTCTTGGAGAGGCACGCTTGAATGTCACAGGCCTCTTTCTTGCACGGCTCCTTGCTAGCCTGCGCCATTGCACCTCTCACAAATATTTTATGTATTTATATTTATATATCAATTGTGTTTTAAAATGCTACTCTCTGTGTTTGCTTCTCTAGAGAAAATAAGAGCAAAAGTATGAGAAAGCTCAAAAAACTAAACATATAATCATAAAAAAGAAACAGAGAGGTCAAACTCTTTTTACATCAAAGGAAAGATTTGTGATACATATTTTTAATATAATGACATAAATGTTAATAATATATTAATGACTCCAAAATATAATTAACTCTGTTTTTATATTTACATTATATATATTATTTATATAATAATGTTAATTGTTTTATTAGTATACTTATTTTTTATTATAATAAATAATAATATTAAAATAATAATGTTAAAATAAAAAATATTAATAATAAATAAATAAATTTAACTTTTTTCTTATTTTATTTTTTCTATCTCAATTCAAACAATGTTATTTTCTCAAAAAAAATATTAAATTTATGTTTTCAATCCCTACTTTAAAATTAAATAATTTTAGTTGAAAATGATTTGAAATAGTACTTTATATTTGTTCTTATCCTTTGTTGGAATGTCTCTAACTGCTGATGAAATATTTTTTTTGCCTTCTAAGGAATTTTACATTTTTAGCAAATTGAAATATATTAAATTAAATTACTTTTATTTCAAAATTATAAAATGTTTTGTCATTCAAATATCCTTAAAGTATATGTAGAAGGCTTGTGTTATGGATATTCGAACAACATATTAAATCAGGTAGTCTCACCAGTTAAGGTTGATTAGTAACTACAAATAAAATCAATATTTTGTTTGCTTTCTTAACTAACACGACAATTTTTAGACATAGTGTTAGTTGTATTAACACTTTGAAACAATAGTACAATAAAACATATTAGTTTATAACTGTGTTTCTTGTGAAATAATATAATTTCTAAATTAATTTATTTCAATAAAAATTATTTTTCTCTCTAGTTGTAATCTAGTTATAAAATAATATAATTTCTAAATTAATTTATTTTAGTAAAAATTATTTTTCTCTCTAGTTCTAATCTGGTTCTAACCCTTTATATAAATATAAGCACATGATATATGTATGCAAAGCAATATATAATCTTTACTTGAATTTTGTATCATCAAAAATTTTAATAAAGAAATTATCTAGTACTCTTAAACAGTTAGACTTTAGATTATCTTAATCTTATTTATTTGAAGTAGATTATTAATCAAAGATATTTAACTATATCTGTGTTAATATTTTCATTTTTAATTTATGAATTTGAGAATAAAATTTATATTAGTTAATAGCAAACCCACATTAAAAAAAATCTAGTAAATAAAATCGACTTATATCTTTCTTTTGTAGTTATAACACTCCTATGATTTTTTTTTATGGGTGGGTTATTTTGTTCCTTCATATGCATTCTAAACTCAGTTAACCTATTGATTAGTAAATATAAGAGCTAAAAAAACTAAATTATTTAAAAATTTAAATTATTTATTTAATTTATCTTTATTTTAAATATGATAATTAAAAAAATCTTATATTTTAATTCTTATGATTAAATTCGTATTTTAAAAGCTCTAGACATATTATAGTTTTCGTGATTTATTACGAAATAGACTTTAAGCTTAACTCAACCTCATAAAACCGGCTCCTGATGAACCCAACAAATGCTCTGATACCATGTTACAAAGTGGACTTTAAGCCTAACTCAACCCCATAAAACCGGCTCATGAGGTTGAGGTCTGCACTCACTTATATACAATGAAAGGCTCTAATCTCTAATCGATGTGGGATCTCCAACATGATTTATTCAAATAATGTATAAACATCGAAAATAAAATTAATTTAAAAAAATATATATTATTATGAAGAAAAACAAATAATGCTTAATTTTTAAAAAATAAATTAAAAATTTAAATTTTGAGAATTAAATTATTGAAAAAATTTAATTAAAACATAATTTACTCAAAATAATAATATAATAATATATAAAATCAAACAAACAAACAAAACTTGTCAGACAAGTTTTGATGTAAATAAGGATGAAAAAAAGCTTATTCAAAAAGGAGAAGTTGAGACAAGAAAAATAAATACAATAAGCATGATAAAAGGAAATAAAGAAGGAGATTCTATAATGATTTCATGAAGACTAACAAGAAAAAGACTTCAAACTTTGGATGAGAAAATTAAAGGATTTGTACTTGTGTAATTTTTTAATCTTTAGATGAACTTGGGCGATGTAAGAACTTCATATGTTGAACTTGAGAGGCATGAGATGTCTTGAAGTTAGAAGTATCTTTTAGAGCCTCTAACTAACACATGTCACTTTCAAAGTGTACATGGAATAGTTTGACTCTTTCCTAGTCTTTTTGTGTCTCTTTGAGAGTAGTTAGGTGTCTCACATGTGACTTCTCCAAAAGTCATCACTTTTTTTCACTTGTAATGTAATCATCACATCTCCTATATTCAAGAAATTACCCTTGTGCACTTCGTAATTTTAAGGGAATAAGATGTGATAATCATTGTTTAGTAGAGTTAACTCTTGATAGGAAAGTTAACTTATTTTTGTTGCATTTTCCACTCCTTGGATGAAATTCCTCTCTATGTAAAGGAGTCTCCTCCATTTGTAAACACAAGATATCTTGGAATTGAATGAAAGTCCCCTTTATGATTTTTTAGGGAGTTTGAGTTTTCTCTTCTCTTGTTTTGGTTCTTATAGCGGTGAATTCCATTGCACTTATCCTTTGATTTTTGGGATTAAAGGTGACATGTTCTTACTCCATTCTCTTGTCTCAATCCATTTTCTAATTCTTTTTCAAAATATTCTTGTTTTACATGTTTTTCATGGGTTTTTGGTGGCATACGAATTTAAATCTCCATGGTTACATGCCTCGACAAATTTCTTCTTCTTCTCCAACACGTCTTGAGTTGGTCAAGATTTTTCTAGCATCCTAAGCTCCACATTAAGTGGTATTAAAATCTAGAAAATCAACTCATTTTAAGGAAGTGTTCATCACATTTCAAGTAAGTCTTCTTCAATAATGGGTATGAAACCTATTTCTATTTAGATGTGATTGTTGTTTTATTTCTTAAATAACCATTTGGTCGAACCATGGTTATGATGTTTACAAGATGTTTCATCATGTGAAGTACATTTCTATTTAGTCTTAAAACGTCTAACATTAACTTCTTAGATTGTAATTGAGAGTAAAATCCATTATTTTATATGAGATTCACATAATTAAATGAAACTAGACTATAATTAGAATCATTGCTTAAATAAGATTTTTTAATACATTTTGCTCTCATTTTAATCTTGACCGTATGTAGAGATTTTGGACCTTATTAATGATAACTCAGATGAAGAATTACAACGTGTTAAATTTGGAGAGTCTCGCTAAAAAAGGAATAGACGGTCTCCCAAAAGCGTCTAATGTTGAAAAAGTTACTCTGAAGAGAAAGATTTGAATTTGGTTATCCTTTGTAAAAATGTTGAAGTTTTCCCATAGAAGAATTATGTCACTTTGAATATTGGAAACCTTGGTTGTGGAACAATTATACACTCCTTGTGTTTAAAACCATTAGACGGTCTTCTTGAAGTCTCTACTGATAGATGTTCCATTATGGGAAAGGAAATTAATTTGGTGATTCTATTACATTTTGAGTAATCAAGAATCGAAACCAATGCAATCTTATGCAAAGAGATTCTACAATAAAAAAAAACTCAGGCAAAACGCGTAAAATACAAATCAAATATCCTTTGAAAGTATTATTCATGTAAATCTTCTGCAATATCTCTCACAACAGCGTTGAGCCTAATTACAGTCAATGCACAAATCTTAATCAAGTTTGGAAACAATACATTTGAAAGAGAAGCCATAATGAGATATAAAGAGTGATAAGGAAAGAAAATATTTACTTAAAAACAAAAAAATGAAACATTTGATCATTGAAAATAATATCATGAGATAAATTCTGAATTTGATTTTGTGCAAAGAAAAAAATATTATAAAAGAAACTTCAAAGGAAAAGCAAAGGCATCAACTTCATAACCAAATAATGCTTTTATACTTAGATTTATTTTTCTTTTGTTTTCGTCTTCCTTATAGAAGGTTAAACCTTTTAGGTTTATTCCCTTGTAATTTCTCATTAAATTCAAAAGCTCTGTTCAGTAAAATTTTGTTCTTCAATTTTTTGTAACAGTTTGTTTTAATCATATGGTCTTTTTGAATTCAAGTTTCTATCAAATGAATTATTTTTTAACGCTCGTTGAAAATTCAGTTCTTTTCTTTAATTAGAATTCTTAGTTGGTTCGTTTAGTTTTGTTAAGTTTAGGAAAATGAAAGGTTAAGATTTGTAATGGTTAGTGCTTCTAACTTTCCAAACAAGGTCCTTACATGGAATATGAAGAGACTAAGTCTTATTAGGTTGATACACATGATTTTTCAACCAAGAACCTTGTTTTTTAGAGTTAAGTATCTATTTTTTCTTATAAATAAAACAAATTTTCTATATTTTATTCAACAAGAAATATTAAGAGAATTCTTTTTTATATTTTCTTTTAATTTCTTATGCATTCCTCTTGCAAATCTCTTTCCATAAAATTGTTTTGTGTTCTCTCTTGAGTTTTTGTAGTAACTTCATCACCTTGTTACATAGGTTCTCCTTTAATTGGGATCACATCAAAGCTTAAATAAAAGGAAGAGATGGATAATTTAAGACAAGACTTGTAGTAAATAGGTATGATGTTCAACAGTAAAAAAATATATTATAGAGAAGTATTTGTTCTTGTGATTCGTATGGTGACTGTTTATTTGACAATTGCATTTGCAGCTAAAAAAGGTGGTTCATTCATCAATTAGATGTGAAATCTTCATTTTTACATGAAAACTCATTGAAAACGTTTTTGTAGAACAACTAGGAACAAGAAGTTTACAAGTTAAAAAAGGCACTTTATAAACTCAAACAAGCAGCATATGTCTAGTATAGTCTTATAGAATGCTATTTCATAAATGTGAATATGTGCATACTCTCTTCATCAAAGCAAATAAGGGAGGCAACATGCTAATCGTAAGTTTGTATGTTGATGATAATCTTTTTAATTCAAAATGATAAATTAATGTTTGCAAAATTTAAAACTCAATGAAACATGAGTTTGATATGAGAGATCTTGACAATATGAAAAATTTTCTTGGTTTGAAAATCATGAAGAAAATAGGTGAAATTTTTACTACTCAAGAAATATCCCACAAAGTGTTATTAGAATTTATAACAGATCAAAGAAACTTCAAGCTTTCCAAGGATGAAGAAGGAATTAAAGTTGATAAGAAATATTGCAAATAAATTGTGGAATTTATCATGTTTCTAACGACTAGAACTATGATGTTTGTAGTAAGTGAAGGGTTTAGGTATCTGGAGAATCCCACTAAGCTTTATTTAAAGCTAGCAAAAAGATTGTTAAGATTTTAAAAAAGAACATCTGAGTATGGCATCTACTCTAAAAAGGGGAGGGAGTAAGTGATAGAGTTATTGTCAGTACATTATGTTGGTGATCTGCATTATAAAGAAAGCATATAATGGTCATCTAAAAATGAGCTTGAAATAAGTCTACCACCAGTGAGGCAAAATTTATTGTTTGAATAACTTCAACAATTTCCACGTCGCACCCATCTACAAGATGAGAGTGTCTTCTCTAATACCATAGTGAGTGACAGCGTCCTCGGAGACCGGGAGCAACATCATATTTATTATTATAACTCCATGTTTTAAATTTTCAGATTCAGACCTCTCGTTTCGGCAAAAACGGTAGAGGATCCATTCCCCAATCAAAACACCTTTATAGGTGAACTTATAAAGAAGCAATATCATTGAATGCTATAACGATAATTACAAACAAAAAATAAGCACTACTCTCTCCCAGCCCACTCTTGTGCAGAGAATGTATAGACATGGATTAAAATGTCAATCGAGGTAGAAAAGCGTCACAATCTTCCGCAATTTTTTTGCTTCTTGACAAGTTTCCATGAGCAACCTACTGTCATGGAAAGCAAAGCAAATCACTTGCTGCACGTGCGAGATGATATCCATATTGCATAACCTGCGTGTGAAAAAATGGAAGGTAGAATAATGCACCAATTTTACAGAAATAATAAAATAGCTTTCTGAGAAAAAATAAATTAGTTGGCCACATTGGCAATCAACACTAAACAGCTTATTCATCGAATTCACATTAGCCTACAAACTGAACTTGCACTAGAACTTGACCAAGGCCCAGTTTGGATTATAGCTAACAACAAAGAACCTTGAAATTGAAATATGTATTAAGTTTTAACTTGTTAAAAAAGCACCTTTAAATAACAGGTTCTACGAGAAAATTAGACGACACACTCAAAAGTTCAAGTGCATAAATTATTTCACCTCTTTGTTTTATTTTATTTTATTTTATTCTCTAGTGGATGTTGATAAACTTGCTTAAATTGGGCCAAAAAAAGTGACATTCTACATTCAGATAAAAAGCAGAAGTTTTTAAAACAACATTGGTATGGATTGTTTCTAGACAGATTCGACTGTTCTGAAGTTAAGATGTGTTGTAAAAAGGTAGTTTTCACCGTTGTTAGTTAAGAATTGAGATTACAACAACAGATAAACTTTTACTTTCTCACATTACACAAATAATAAAAAGCTACTACAAACCTGCTGGCTTCTATTAGAGGTAGATGATCATTGTGGGGCTTTTCTATGACATTTTTCACCTGCATATTCAACAAAATCATAGAAATAATAATCAGTTACTAAAAAACTGGACCAGTCCGCTAAGTAACACCAGAAAACCAGGGAACATTTTAATAGACATACAAAACTGGTTTTTTCTATTTTGGATATTTAAAAAAACTAAAAACTTGAAAATGATGTTTGATCCTAAAAATCCAATTACACAAGACATATCCTACAAAGAAGCCTTTTTCTTCTAAAAAATCTTCTATAACAAAAGTACAGAAATGCTCAAGATCACAGGTGCCTTTAATTAGCTTGTAAACAATCATATATTATATTTATTGTTTCATAGAAAAAAAAAAAGATGAAAGAAGAAAAGGAGAGGATAATGTATCTTTAAAAGCATGAAACACACTCAAAGACAGACAAACGAAAAGTTCACCAAAAAAAACACAAAAAGGAACAAGAAGCAAACTGTTGTCAGCCAAAAAAGAATGTATCAGGGCTGCTCAATAGTCAATATCAATATGATCTAAGACATATCAAACATGACAACCCTTTTTGAACAAGCATTGGCTGAGCAACAAAGACAAATACTAGGCACGAGAATTTGAAAGATAAAAATGAAGTATTATTGATAATGAATTATAGCTAAATCAGAGAAGGTTACTTTACAGTGTAACATATACGAGAATAATAGTACAACTAATGGTGTAAAGCTCCTTGCAAGATGGACACTAATAGAGACTATAGCAGCTATTTTGCTGAGGAAGAACCCAGTTTTCAGCACAGAAACAAATGATAATATCAGTTTGAACCTACAGTATTGGAGGTCGCCAAGAGGTTCTGTACTTTCTGTTGAAAGAACATGGATTTAGGTAAAACAGGAGAAAAAGGAGAAAATAGAGACTAAATATCGTGGAGAGATGCTGCCTTCAGATGTCATGTATTAAAATGTAACAGTATGATTGTAAAACCCAAAGCACAAACTCTTACTTGTACTAATTATATCATTGGTCACTCAGTGGAGAGGGTATGCCTTGGCACAACAAAAAGGTTGCCACTTGCTACCATATGATATCATAATCACAAAATAGCTAGCTCTCTAACGGAAAATAAAATCTGAGTAGTGCATGGAAAAAAAATAGATATGCAATAAAGGAATCCCTTTTACAACAGGGTAAGTAGATATCAGATAGAGAGACAGAACGAACATATGTTCAGCGAAAAAACCTACCACAATTAACAATAAGCAAAGCAAATGAAATAGCTTTTTTCTTTGAAAGCTATATAAAACTTATATTATAACCTTTAAGAAAGTGTATAAAAAGTTCAAACTAAATCTTACTTTGGACAATAGCTCCTGACTCTCGGGAGGCTGTTTGCTTAAACTTTGTGGTAATATAACTGTAAGCAACTCTGGTTTCTCTGCCCTTAAAGCACCTCGGATAACAGCAGCATTAGTCCCAGATGCTCCAGATGTAAATATATGATTTTTCTACAAACAGAAGGACATGTAATTGAGACACAACCATTGGAATTTTTAACAAAAACTCAAGACTAGTATTGAATAAAATTGTGTCCTACTACAAGCAAACATAACATATTCTCGAGTAAAATAACAGCATCTTACAGTTATAACCATAGCATAGCTAAGAATCTCAATTAGTTCCTGGTAAATGAATCCCATGTTCCGTGTTCCAAAAAAGCCAATAGCTCTCGGTCCTTGCTGTTGAATGGCCAATAACTCCTGTACAAAACAAGTCTAAGTTCAAAATAATGTACAACTTAATGTCGTCATGCAGACAACTGAGGTTGCAATAATTTAAGATTATGAACATTTGTAAGCTGTGTTAAAATGAAATGTCAAAGTAAAAAGACAGCCAATAATATTCAAGTAATATGTGGTGTTAGGAAATAAACCTAGTTAAGACATTTCGATATTCTCGAGGAAAAATCCAGTGTAAAAGCATTTTATACTATCATCAAACAATGTATCAACAAGAAATAAGAGAATTAGGTTAAAGTCCATATAAGTTCTGCAGCAAAATGGTTACAAACCTGCAGATAATCAACATCAGCAACAGGCTTGAACTCTGTTACACGAATTGACCCAGATCCTTCAACAACTGTTTGGGCCTGAGTTGGAATTTGGGTTGTTACTTCATCTTCGGAACCAAATAAGGCCAACCCCTTCTCCAATTCAGAATTTGGGCTGTACGTATCTCGATCTCTATTCATATGTCCATAAAGCCACTATACGAGTACATAAAAACAGAGTCCCTGGTAGTAAAAATTAGTGAACAACAACTGCCCACAAGCCACAATGGCGACGATACAAGATCAAACTGACACGAGCAGAACAAAAGGAGAAAATAATAGCAATACTAACCTAATGACCACAAACTATTCCGCAACATGAAAACACAACTACACTAGAGTTCACAGGTGTATGTATTTTAGAAGGCGAGCACTAGATACAAGGAATTATCAATGAATCGAACTAATGCATGACATAATATTAGGTTTGAGTTATGGATTTCGAATAAAATTAAAAAGCAAAAGGTTTTGACGCGATAAAATAAGAAGGTTGCATATATATAATTTTTGAGAGATGAAGCGAAAGAGATACCGTCCGTCTTGAGGGGAATGGTTTGGGTATGAGGTTCTTGCAGGTGAAGGTGAAGAAGGCATTGATATTAGGGTTTGGTATGGTGTTGAAGGAACAAGAATGGGGAGAGAGGTGAGGGGTGGTGACAATGGAGGAAGTAGGGCATAGGTTGAGAGTTAGAGACACTGTTGCACTCATTCCTTCTTCCTAATCCTCCTAAACTACTATCTCTTCGCTTTTCCTTTTTCCTTTTCCTCGATTTCTTCCTCACCTTTTCTATTCTACAAATGTTACCCTTTTCCTTCTAAAAAACTGCAAAGGCTGAGAACCTCCCAACTAATATAACCTGGGACCCACTTCTTGTTCCACTTTGTTATCGTACAAATATAATTTAATTATTTTTCATTATAACCTACTATCAATATTCTTAGTTTTAATACTATTAGAGTCCCCATATATTGTGAATCGCATGACACACATTTGATATATGTGTTAATGACGTGATAGAATGAGATTGTACACGAATAAGCACGAGCTTTAAAATAGGATAAAAAATAATATAATACATCGTTTTTTAGAAATAATAAGTGTTATATGTTTTTTTTACTCAGAATCACTCATATTACATCGCTTAAGTCAGGTAACCAATGTAATATATGACCCATATTAAAAAAAATTCATAAAGAGTGGGTGGTCATAAACGTCACATAGGTAACCAATTTTGTATGTGTCAGTATATGTAGAGAAACTTACATCGGTTAACCCATCTAACCGATGTAATATATGGTTTTTATTAAAAAAATTGATTTTTTTCTATGAAGAGTGGGTGACCATAAACATCACATAGGTAACCAATTACAGACACACGGGTAACCAATTTTGTGTGTGCCAGTATATATGGAGAAACCTACGTCGGCTAAGTCATCTAACCGATGTAATATATGATTTTTACATCGATTAAGCCATCTAATTGATGTAATATATAATTTTTATTAAAAAAAATGATTTTTTTCATGAAAAGTGGGTGACCATAAACGTCACATAGGTAATCAGTTACAGACCCACGGGTAACCAGTTTTGCGTTTGTCAGTATATGTGGAAGAACCCGTCAATTAATATCACGGTAGTCTGTGTTAACATTTTTCATACTATTAATATTTTTATTTTTATAGTCACATACCTATTTATAAGGGATTTTTATTATAACTGTTTTTTATGTTTGTTTATATTTTATTTTTATTAATATTTTATTTACTAATTTATTTTTTTATTTTTTTGTTATTTTGGATATTTCGATTTTTTCCTTTTTTTTATTCATTTTTATTTTTTAATTCTATTATCTAAAATCAAATGTAACTTCCTTCCAAACTTTCCACTTTCCTTCTTAATCCCCTTTATCTTTCTCCATTTTTCTAATAATTAATTCTACTATTAATTAATTAACCAAAATAAATCACTCACAATATAGTGTTGCATTCATTCTTCTTATATTATTAGGTAAATTCCTACACCTTAGAACCTATGATATGCATCCAATTTTTTTTAAATTACCATTTATTTCATCAAAAAGTACATTTTAAAAAACAAATTCGAAATACAATTAAAAAATTATAAAAATAAATTATATATTATGTATTATAGTTCTTTTTAATAAACAGAAATACACATATGGTAGCGATAAAAATAAAAAAATTGGATATATAATAATGATAAAAATAAAAAAATTGGATATATAATAATGATAAAAATAAATAAAATGTGAATACACATGTTAATATTTAAAAAATACAAATACACATAAGTTTATGATGAATTAAAACATTGCAATATGAATTTATAGTTATTTTAATAAATACAAATACGCATATCATAATGATAAAACTAAAAAATCCAGATATATAGTTTAATATTTAAAAAATGCAGAAACACAAACTTATGATGGATTCGAATGTTTGAGTATGAATTTATGGTTCATTTTAATAAATACAAATACGTATATAATAATGATAAAAATAAAAAATACGAATACATAATAATGATAGATATAAAAAAATGTGAATACATGATAATAATAATAAGAAAAAAATAAAGATACACATTAATAACAAAAATAAAAAATACAAATACACAATAGTAGTATAAATAAAAAAATTAGATGCATAATATTAATACAAAAATATGAATACATGTTAATAATAAAAATAAAAAATGTGATACACAAACACTCTTGTGCTTGTGTTCCCACTCTTATATGGAGAGAGGACTCGTTTTTTAGTGTACACGTTTATTTTCTCATTTTATTCTTATATTAATATTTTATTTTATTATGTTAAAAATATATAATAAGATATTTTTTGTCATTTTATTGTTATTTTGGACATTCCTGTCATTTTTTTTTGGTATTTACTCTGTTTTTTAATTATATAATCCGAAAATTAAACTTAACTTTCTTAACAATTTTCCACTTTCTTCTCTGTCAACAACTTCTCACTTTATTCTCTATAAAAAATTCTCACTTCTCTCTTTTAATTGCCAGATAAAATATTAATGTATCTCAAATCTCATTCCCTTCTTTAACTTCCTTTCCTTCTCTTAGTTACCTAGTTACTCTTTGGTCCAACATGTTTTTTTTTTCTTTGTTTTATGCATTTTAGATATCCACCTAACTTTTGTTACTTATTTTTTCACTATTTTATTCTAAATTAATTTTCTTTTTTTATTTCTATTAAAGATTCAAATGGTCTTCTTATTTTTCTTATTAAAAGCACTAAAATAATTCGCTATTTATTTTCTTTTCTGTCTTAAAAATAAATCTTATTAAATATATAATAAATATTCATAACTATATATAAATAATAAAATAAAAAATACGAATATCAACACAACGCCATTTCCGTTAGTAATATTAAAGAATAAATTCGAAACCTACAATTTTTTTTCATGTATAAGATTCTAATTTAATTTGTTTCTTTATAACCTTTTTAAATACTCACTCAGAAAGTTCACAATACGTTTTCAATATTAGATACAAATATTCTAATTATCCGTTATTAATGTGTGATACTGGATACCGAATATGAAAATATTCACACGAGTTCTTTATTATTAGTTATTTCTTTTAGATTTTTTTAGAATTAGATTACTGAATTAATTAATGATAAAAAATATTACAAATTCAATAATTATCTAAAATTCAATTATGTAAATATATAAATTTATAGAATTAAATTTATTTACAAAATATTTAAATTTATATTTTATGGTGTAACTTTTTTTTATGAAAAAACTTGTATTTATTACCATATTTTATGATGTAGTTTTATTTAAATTATATTTTAAGATAAGCTATCATTTTCATTTGAATATATATTTTTGAAAATATTTTTTAAATAATCTTATTTAAAATTTAAAAAATAATAATAATCATAATAGGAATACTCATGTCATTATGACATAGATCATGAATCTAAATTTCTTGATTGGAGGAGTAATGGATACTCTAAATGTTATTATAATAACTAGATGAGTACTGAATCATTTATTGAATAAAATCAAGAAAAAATTACATTATAATACACTTAAGTCTTCATGGTTGGGAAGAAAACAAATATTGGGATCCATTGGGTTATATAATATTTTTGTATGCATTGGAAATGTCTCATATATCTAAATACTTCTTGATGTTAGGGGATAGAGGTTTTTGTCCTCTAGCTGTAGTTATAAAAAGTATTTGGATGCGTGATTAATATTCTCTAGTAATTAGAAGTAATAGATTTTATTAAATATTTTTTTATAGGAACATACTGAACCTTTAATCTATTTAACAGAAGTTATTATAATTTTTTACAAGATTCTTCTCAATTCCACAAAGGGATTGTTTCGAACTTCTCACCCTTAGGATATTCAATTACTCAGAATTCATATAACTTTTCCATCCTAATTAGTCACCAACCAAACAAATTATTTAATCCATCATAAATTCTTCTTTTATATATTTAGTCCCTCACACATCACTACAAACAAAAGTGGTATTAGACATTACCACATTTGTATGTGTATTACAACTCTTACAACAAATTATCTTTTTTTTTCACCATATGAATCAATTATTCCATACATTTCTTATTTATCATGCTCGTTTTTAAACATTTTCACTTCAACATCATAAGTAAATATTTTCAATAATAGTCTACAAAAATATTACTTTTTTTCATCACCATGATTAATAACAACAAAGTTTTGAATTTCTCTTCTAAAGCTCTCATATAGGGATACTTTCTTCCAATAAAGATTTAAGTGTGTTAAAGTTTGGGAGTGGATAAAGACATGTTTGGGTTTTGTGAAAAGAAGATTGAGGAACGAGGGGACGATGAAAAACTTACAGAAAAATATTATAAGGAGAAAAGGAGGAAAACTTCAATAGGAGAGGTTCATTACTAAAAAATACATCTTAATTAATCTAATGATTCATAATTATAATATACAATGGATCACTTAATGTGGTTCACCATAATTATGGTTGTCAAAGTTAAGATGTTAAATATAATAATTCATCTTTTTATTAACTTGTCAAATTAATAAAAGTAAGTTAATTTAATCAATTTAACATACTTAAAAAAAACGGTGTCTCACCATTTGTAATCAAGTTGATATATGAACAATATGAATGAAAAAATTGGCTTAGTATTTTGGTTATCCTAACAAAAACCACATACTTTATTAAAGTATTGAGCACATTCATACTTTTTTTTCCATGTATTTATATATATATATGAGAGAAGTCCAAATTATTTATAAGTTCAAAATATTTCAGATTACATAATTTAAAAATTTCTTTATGCATGATACAATTTACGATTCAAGAAGGTATTTTGAATTGTAGAATCCAAAATACATTTGTGGATTAAAAAATGTATAATGCATTAAACAATCTGTAATGCATTTTCAGATTATACATTATAAAATAGGTTTTGAATTGTGTAATTTGAAAAGATATTATGAATTGTACAACCTAAAATATGTTTTCAAATGCGTTGTAATATGGTAATCCATAATTTATTTTTAAATCCATAAATATATGTCAAATAAAATAATGTAATTCATAATATATTATGAAAATCTAAAACATGAACAATTTAAGATTGTTAACACTTTACATATCGAAGAAACTACAATTATAAATGAAAAGTTAACCCAAAAAATATGATAATTTATTTCAAAATGCTAACAAAACACATTATACTTACAACAATATATGTAGCACAATATATTTCCAGTTTGAATTTGTTATTATTCATCCTCTATATGCTTAACATTATTAGATAAAATGTAATGTTGAAGAATGAGTCATTAAAAATATATTTTACATTATTTACTGATAAAATCAAATATAATTAGATATTATATAATAAATTATTATTTTTTCTTTTTTTCTTGTTAGTATGTTTGTTATTATATATAATCCTCCACTTTATGTAAATATACACATCTTTTTTTTTTCTCTTGACATGATATCAAATTCATTAAAAGTTTATTATAGTCGAGATTTTGACCTATCGTATCACTCATTATCGAGTTTTCCTCGATTTTTAGGTTTGATGTTTTCGACGTAAGAGAATATGTTAGAATTCTCATATTAGTTAAAGTTAAAATCAATTTACAATAAGTGAGAACAAATCTTTATTTTAAATTTATTTTATATGGATGAATTAGACTCAAATTTTAATATTTTAATACTTACAAATTATACATTATACTGTTTATTAATGCATAAAAGAGAAAAAGACGTTATATAAATTGTAAATGTGTATATTGTTTATTTCTTAAAAGGGAATAAAAGTGGTGTTATCTCACATAGTTCTATTTATAACATAATTTTCTCCAATTTGAATTTTTTGAATTAAATGTTTAAAGTTCACCTTCAATCTTCTTATAATTCTTTCCGTTTTCTGTCACCTATATTTAAAATAATACAAATTTTTCATGACATGGATAATTTAAAAAAAATATTTTTTTAACTTTTTTTTTCAAATGATCACATTAAAGAACTTCACTCCACCAACACAATGCCCAATTGACTTTTATGTGTTTATTCTTGTTGTTGATAATTGATACATTTTTATTTGGAATATAAGTGGGAATATTCTGTAAGTCAAAACATGAATAAACGTAAATTGAACAGATACAATTTATGTTCACAAATAGATCTTATCATATCATGATTCTCACACAATCATATAATCAAGAAGGAATAGGCACTTACCTTGATCCATGAGTGATCCTAATTGAGCAGTTACTTTATCTC